>Ga0214473_10000094_pt1 | contig 124907 bp, 95 predicted proteins | sample RVTome_7_FD_203509 | JGI IMG/M metagenome (GOLD analysis project Ga0214473, IMG submission 203509) | Soil microbial communities from uranium-contaminated site in the Upper Colorado River Basin, Wyoming, United States - RVT98D197 | ecosystem: Environmental > Terrestrial > Soil > Contaminated >...
TGTCATAGAAGACAAAGGTGCAGCGCACCGAAATATATTATTAAATGATTGAATTTTAATTCATTAGCAAACATGTACTTAGAAATAACAAATGATATCCATTTAGGACTAAAATTCGGGTGTTGCAACGCTGAAAACAGGAGGGCAAAGGCAGTAATCAGTAATCGGTAATCGGTGATCGGTAATCGGTAATCAGTAATCGGTAATCAGTAATCAGTAATCAGTAATCGGTAATCCAATGATACCGAATACCGAATACCTTTTTATTTCACCTTCCTCATCGGTGTAATAGTCACCGGCCCCAGCAACCCCGATTCCCTGGGTAGCCATGCCGACGCATCGAATATGCCGTTTTTATTGTTCTCCCGTAACCTGGCAGCAAAATTGATGTTGTAGAATTTCTTCCATTCCACATTATTCCTGTCGAGATATGCAATACGGTTTGCCATCAGGTTCGAAACATTTACCTCAAGCTGGTTTACAGCCTGTAATAGTTTTTTGTCGATAGTAACCTGGTAGTCAGGCCCAATCAGTTTAGCAATCTCTTTTCCATTGAGAAATACACTGGCACTGTTGCATACTTTTCCCAGTTGAAGCATCCAGGCATCTGCTTTTCCTGCCGGTTTTCTGAAACTGATACTATATTTAGCTGTTCCGGAAAAATCTTTAAATGAATCCCCACCGAATTCTGTCCATGAAATAAGCTTATCAAGATCTCTTGAAGGAGGTATATCCGGCCCTCCCTCAATAAAGTCAACACTCCATTTTCCTGTAATCTGTTCGGGGCCTGAAACAGGAGAATAAAAGATAAATGGTTTGCCTGAAACCTTATTATTAAAAGTTTCAATAATAAGAGATTCTCCGGGTAGCATTCTGGAGTATATCTCAAAAAGCCCATCATCAGAAACTCTTTTTTTTGCTATCCCGAACTGTTCGGTCATTGGATTGAAAATTGCAGCAGCTGAGGCTTTTACATGTAAGGGGAGCCATCCCTCAAACTTCTTGTCAGTCTGATTATTAATAAAATAGTAGGAACCTGAGTTGCTTTCCCTTCTTGTGAACATTATACCTGAATCAGCCATCGACTCACGCCTTATTCCTGCATAGGTCATGAGTTTGTTGATGTCATCCCCCATTATTATTTTGCCCATGCCGATCTCTGCCACTGAAATTGTTTTATCACCTGTCTCTTTAAATACAAGGGTCTCTTTTAATTTTAGAAATGCTTCGGTTTTTGCCTCCAGGTCGGCCCAGCCTGAAACATTTTCAGGCAAATTTCCGTATAATATAATATGGGCTCCTTCATTAGCCAGGCTAAGGATCCTGGAGAATGTCTCAATAGGTATATATTTACACCCGGGTAAAACCAACGTCTTATATATATTTCCTTCTGTCTGAAGCAATCCGTCAGAAAATTCCGTGTTTTTGATTTGAAGGTCGGAGATATAATCGAAGGCATATCCCTTTTCAAGCATTATATCAACACCTGTTTTAAAGGGAGTTCCTTTAAATGCAGGACTTATGGCATCAAAATGTTCAAGCATACCCCTCCCATAATCTGCATAACGGTCGAATACAGGGAAATAGAGAAGAATATCATTATCAGGTCTTGCTGATTGAAGGAATGACTGCACATGAGCAATATAAGAGTTCAGACCAGGAAAGTCATTCCAGAAGCTGTTTGCCGGAGTAAATTCAACAGCTGCATAGAACAGGAATCCCGGCCATGGTTCTTTTTGAGGGGAGAAGCATGTACCGTGGTAAGAGATATGATTTATTCCTCCCAGAAAGAACTGATCGACTGCTTTTTTTACATCTGAAAGGGTAGAGGTGAAATGTTCTCCCAGCCATGTTGCTGCTTCACAGGAAGCGTATTTTTTACCAGTGACATTTGCAGCTGATGAAGCGAACTTAAATCTTGTTATTTCGTTTCCTTCTGTTTCTGGAATGTCGGTTGCGGCATAGAGATCAAGGATATTTCCAGGTGAACCATGGGCCTGGTTTCGTGTGGTCTTTCCCTGTTTATGAGCCCAGGCAGTCCAGTTGGTGGTGAATTTTTCAAGGATCAGATCAGAAATGGTCTGGCGGTAGTCGGACAATACACGCGCATTTTTATCCGGATCATCTTTCTGAAACAGTGCTGGAAGGTTCATACTAAGGTCATAACCTCTCCTCAGATAGAATTCATTAAACATGTTATTTGTCCAGTTAGCCTGACCGGAAGCATCATCTACTTCATATGAGTCATTGAAATATCCGCGAAGGGATTTTATGTCATAATCTTTGAAAATCTCATCAAAATGATTTAAGAAATTATTGATAGCCACTCCTGAAAAGTGATCGATCACCTCTCCTTCACCTCCCGGACCTGCTCTTTCAGCCATCTTTCCATGCCATCCCTCAAAAAGCGCATATAATGTCCAGTTTCCTGCAGGAGCCACCCAATCGAGATTTTTTGTTGCCGTCACCCTGCTGGTAAGATTGATGATCTGTCCGGAGTCTGAATAGGCAGCCAATATTACAAGGGGAAGTGGTTTCTCAAACCTTATCTGATCGAGTGCATAAAGCTGGAGGTCTTTATTTTTACCGATCGGATCAACAAGTAAGGTGATATCAGGTCTCTGACCAACGGGTCTGACTAATGGTTGCTGAATGAACTCAATTTTTTCTTTAAGAGTTTCGCCCTCCTTTAGTGACCATGTCTTATAATTGATATCCCTGGAGGCGTCTGACGGTTCAACCCATGGACCCCCGAAAGGCCATCCCGATGCATTGGCAAGATCAAGCCCAAGGTCAAGGCGTTCTCCCTCTCTCAAGGTATATGTGAACATATCCATCCACTTGGGCGAGAGGTAGTTAATGAATTTATCTTCCTGCCCTTTTACCCCGTAGATTACGGTGATCTCCAATCCACCCAGGCCTGCAGCCTTATACTTTTCCATGGAAGCAGTCAGATCCGTTTGGGTTACTATGCTTCCCGGCCACCACCAGCGGGTCCAGGGCTTATTTTCCCGTGTAATCTCCGGCCACGATAATTGTGATTTTGTCTGCTGTGCAAACAAAGCCTGTGAGACCAGTAAAACGAGTAATGTGAGTTTTCGCATCATATTATTATCTGTAATTCTGCCAGTTAGTTCCCAATGGGTAAAACATAACCGCAGCATCATTTATTACCACCTGGTATTTCTTCAGAAGGTTTATCATTTCAGCACCTGCCAGTATTACAGGTCCGTAACCATGTGCCGCTGCTACATTTACAGGTCTGTTATAGTAAAACGCAGGATCGAAACTCATTCCTGTTCCGACACAGGTACCCTCAACCTCACCTTTATCATTTACTTTGGTCTGAACTGCATTCCAGCCTAAGAGGCTCATTGGGCCAAATGCCTGGGCATCAATCCATCCTTTATTTATGGAATGTGCTATACAATATGTAAATATTGCAGTAGCAGAAGTTTCTAAATAGGAATCATTCCTGTTTAGTAATTGATGCCAGAAACCAGTACCTGACTGGTAAAGTGCCAACCCTTTTATATGGTTATGCAACAGATCCAGAATCTGGTTCCTCGAAGGATGATCTGAAGGCAGCACATCAAGCAGTTCAGTCATAGCCAGCAGAGCCCAACCGTTGCAACGTGCCCAGTAAAATTCAGGGTGAGGATTCATATCCTGTATCCAGCCATGCATATACAGACCCATATTCCTGTTGAACATTCTTTGTGAGAACTGGAGTATCTGCTTGCATGCATCATCAAAATATTTCTGATCGCCCGTCAGCTTTCCCATCTGTGCCAGAGCGGGGACACTCATGTAGAGATCATCAAGCCACAAAGCATTTGGGAGAGGTCTGTTACGCGCCAGAGTACCATCGTCAAGCCGGAATTGCTTAGTTGAAATGTAGTTTATGTAGTTATCAATATATGAGCGCAATTCAGGTTTGCCCCCAACATCAAAAGTCTTTATCATGGCAGCACACATCGATCCGGCATCATCAAGAGCACGGGGATCGAGTACTGACCTGACAGGATTATTACCCGGTTGACCTGCTGCTGAAGCTGATTTGAAGTATAGAGCTACATCTCCGATAAAGTTTATTCTTTTAATTGTGTATTCCCTGAATTTAGGATCACCTGTAGCATCACTGGCTAGCAGCATTGCTCCATATGCAACACCCCATTCATAGCTTATCAGCCTGAAGACACCGGGTTCAAAAATTGCATTGGCATTTAGTTTTGACAGATCAGTTATCTCTGTTTTGGTTTGGCGGTCAATCATTTTAGGTGGAGTGGAAGCATCAAGGAAGGTGTAGATCCTGTTCAAAACAGCTGTAATGTCTTCCGTTTTCATTGGTCCATAGGGGACAGGGTAATCAGGTGCCAGCAGATGAAGTGCCGTATTGGAATCAGTTATTTTTGAAGGTGTTGTCTGCGATATTGCTGGCATACAAATCCCTGTCAGCAGCATAAGAATAATAGTTAAGGTCTTCATATTGAATTATGGTTTGAAATGAGATATATGACTGGATTTATCTTTTATTTACCACGGAGTTTCACTGAGTTTTCACGGAGTTTCACGGAGTTGCCCTGTCTAGTTCTGCGTCCTTTGCCCGACGCCTGACGCCTGACTCCTATTTCACCGCCACATCCCAAACCTTTGCCCTTCGCGATTTCCCGTCAGGGCCTTCGATACTCAAAGTAACTATATATCTTCCGGCTTTTGAATAGGTATGAACCGGACTCTGTTCAGTTGAGCTTGTTCCATCGCCGAAATCCCACTTCCATGATGTAATTTTTCCGATAGACCGGTCTTGAAATGCAACTTCTCTGGTTTCCATATTCAAAACAGTAAATATCCATTGTGCTTCAATCTTCTGAACAAACTGAGGTTCAAGAGGCATCAACCTGAATGTCCTCAATTGAGAAGCGTTGCCATACATGGTATGCTTATCGGAGAGGTTCCAGAAACCATTATTACTCCTTGCATTAACATCATCAAAATCGATGATTGCCCAGCATAACCCAATATCTCTCCCTTCTCTGAGCACAGATTCAACAGCTCTTACGGGTCCTTCAGGACCGGCATAATCGAAAGGTGTTATCCAGAATTCCAGGATCAGCTTGCCTGCCTCACCGGCTTTGAAATTATAAGAGTACGCAGCATTGGCATATGGCAGCTCTTTTATCCATGGCTGACTTCCCCATGCCAGACACCAGTCCTGGCCCTCAGCAGGTGTATATATATGGTAATTCTGAGCATGAACGCCATGATAATTGAAGTAGGCATCCCATGAGTTGTTTAGTTTTGGATTGGGATGAAACTGCTCAATCAGTGGGCCTCCTGATTGATCTGCATCTACAACAATTTCAAATATATCGTGATGAAGATCTGTTCTTGTGAAATCCCAGTAATCATCATATGCCTCATATAGAAAATAGAGACGGTTTAATCCTTTCACCCAGCCTACCTTAACTTTTACTTCAAGATTTTTGGGATCAGGAGCTCCGGGATGTTTTTTTTCATCGTCTCTTAATTGTTCATTACCAATGATATAATTGTCAGGAACAAAGGACCAGTCGTCTGTGTCCCCATCAATCCTTGGAATTTTATTGGATGGGAACTGGTATATTTTCAAAGTGCTGTCGGCTTGGGAGAATGAAAAACTTAAAGTGCAGGTTGCAAAAATGATAATAAAGATTGATCTGATTGATTTTATCATAATTTTTGTGGATGACAATTACAAATATATACTATTCACATATAAGCGACAACCTATTCGTACCGGTACAGTTTAACTCGTTGTACCAGCTCGTTGTTATTACCAAATTTCAGACCAGTGCCTGTTTTGTTTTCAAGAGCTTTTTTTGCCAGGTCGTAGTCGAGCATGATATCATCGCCATTTAAACGCCGGCCCTGAATCCATTTTCCATCCTCATATTTTCCTTCGTCAAGCTGTGCGATTGCTGCAATCGCGGTTCCCGGTTTAATTGGAGAAAATGAGATCTGAACATTTCTTCCATATAATATATATTCATCTTGTGCTGAGTTAATTATAATGCAATAGCCTTCAGCAGTAACCTCAGCAGAACGACGGTTTCGGAGAAGCTCTACCAGCAATTTGTAATTACCTGATGTCACCTCCTCAGAGGCATTTTTATCCTGTTTAAGAAGTACTGAAGTAATCGTTCCATTACTCTGGGCATCGAGAATTACCGGCGCAAACCAGGACAAGATTTTGTATGCTTTGGTAATTGGTTCATTTTCAATCCCTGTTACCCTGTTTTCATAACCGAAAGGAGAATACCCGATTGCATTGTGTTTCCCGATCGCATAGAATAATTGTCCTGCTCCCTGTTCTCCTGCACGTGATTCAGGTATGAAGAGAACATTATTGTTGCGGGTATATAATTCACAAATCTCCTCAAAATTGGGAAGATAAATGTCGGGACAAAGCAGATCAATTGATGGTGCAGCTGCTCTCCATAAATCGAGAACATGAGCCTGAGGCCCGCCTGAGGGATAATCGCCCGGTTTTTTATCTTCAGGTTGCACTATCCAGGCATTTACAAACATAGGGATATCATATTCAGCTTTTGCTGTACTTGCACATGCATTGAGATAACGTGCATAATACCAGGCCATAAACAGCTCATCTGTTTTTACCCCCTTCCCAAAGACCTCCTCCCATGTATCTGACTGTTTGAAACCGGTAGTTTTCCAGACCTCAGTCAGTTCAGGGAGGAGAGTCTCTTTATTTTTAACAAGATAATCCATAAGCTCTTTCGGAACAGGTTCATTAAAAGAGGCATTTGCAATATCGCTGTGGTCACGTGGTGACCCAAGGACACCTACCTCATTCTGGACCTGTATCATTATAACTGTTCTCTGAGATGAGTCAATCTCCTTCAGGTGTTTCATCATTTCTGCAAGAGCCCGTGAATCAGCCTGCATACTCTCTTTACCCAACGGAGTAAGTATTTCGAGACTCTTACCGCTTTCAGCTTTTACCCTCTGGAAACGATTGTAGTCTTTCTTTACCCATTCAGGAGCATAATGAGATTGTCCGTTTTTCCAGGCGCCAAACCATAATAGAACCAGTCTTAGATGATATGTACGTGCATCATCAACAAGATTGTCAACAACAGTAAAATCATACTTACCCTCTTCAGGCTCAATAAGAGACCATTCAACAGCAGCCAGAACTGTGTTCATGCCTGACTTTTCAAGCTCTGGCCAGATATCTTTCATATATTCCCGGCTTGAAGAGCTTGAATTATGAAGTTCACCTGCCAATAAAAGAAAGGGCATCCCATCAACGATCAATTGGGTAGCATTACCTCTTTTCGTAAGATGTGGTATTTCATTTTGTACAGGCTGAGTTTGTGGTGCGCATGAAAAAATGATCATGCAGATAAGTATTAACAAATGGGTTTTGTTAACCGAGGTTTGCTTTAATATTCGACTGTTCATTTTTTTATTTAAGTTGGTTCTTTTGGGGTTCCTTAATTTATTATTAATAAATTTATGAAATAAATGATACGACTGAAAAACCTTAACATTTATTAACTGATAGAGTCCACTCCGAAAAGTCGAAAAAATGCAATTGCCACCAGGATGCTAATCCCGATAGCTATGTTAAACTTCAGTATTAATGTAACATCTTTTTTAAGTAAAAACCCCCTTTCATTTTACCCCAAGGGGGAAAGGCCGGGAAGGGGGTAAATGACAATATAAGAAGAAGTATAAACTGGCACATGAATTGTGAAGAAATACATAGCTATCGGAATCATAAAGAGCTTATATTTAATAATTAATTATAATATTCCACCATGAAAAGAATTTTATTATTCTCTATAATTCTGACTTTTAGTATTTCACTCTTTGCTCAGAAAACTGAAGTAAAATATTTGTCAGGTTTCGATAAAGATAGGACTGTTCAATGGGATTTCTTCATTAATAATGGAATGAACAGTGGCAAATGGTCGAAGATAGCTGTTCCCTCTTGTTGGGAGCTTCAGGGTTTTGGCTCCTATGTATATGGAAATACCAATATGGAAGCCAATGAAAAAGGGCTCTATAAATATGAGTTTACTGTTTCCAAAAGCTGGAAGACGAAGAGAATTTATATTGTTTTCGAAGGTTCAATGACAGATACCGAGGTTAAGATCAATGGAAAACCTGCAGGCCCAATCCATCAGGGAGCTTTTTATCGTTTTAAATACGATATAACTGACCTACTGAATTTTGATGGGAATAATCTTCTTGAGGTAACAGTCAGCAAAGAATCATCGAATGAGAGTGTTAACGGAGCCGAGAGGAAATCAGATTATTGGGTATTTGGCGGGATTTTCCGTCCGGTTTATCTTGAAGCTGTTCCACCGCAATTTATTGATCGGGTAGCCATTGACGCTAAGGCAGATGGCTCTTTTTATATGGATGTATTTCCCATTGGAAGCGGAAAGGGAAAAACAATTAATGCTCAGGTTCAGACCTTGGAAGGGAAACCTTTTGGACCAGCTATGGTTTCAAATATCGAAGCTGATGAAGATAAGATAACAATAAAAGGGAAGGTAAATGATCCGGCTCAATGGAATCCGGAATTTCCGAACAGGTACCAGGTGATTGTGAGCATAAATGCCGGTAAAAAGGTACTTCATCAGGTAACACAGAAGTTTGGCTTCCGCACTGTAGAACTAAGGGAGAGTGATGGAATCTATGTAAATGACAAGAAAATAATGTTCAGGGGAGTATGCCGGCATACTTTCTGGCCATCATCGGGTCGTACCAGCAGTAAGCAGCTTGCAATCGACGATGTTAACCTGATGAAGGACATGAATATGAATGCTGTAAGGATGAGCCATTATCCTCCCGATCAGTATTTTCTTGATGTATGTGACTCATTGGGACTGTTTGTACTGGATGAACTTGCAGGATGGCAGGCTTTCTATGATACCCCGACTGCACAGAGACTGGTTAAAGAATTAGTGGTGCGTGATATAAATCATCCTTCAATTGTATTATGGGATAATGGTAACGAGGGTGGATTCAATAAAGATGTAAGAGGAGATTATGCATTATATGATCCTCAGAATCGAACCGTTATTGAACCATGGGCTATTGTAAATGGCACAAATACAAAACATTATCCCGGGTACAATTATGTTGTGAATGCGTTAAGCAATGGCAAGGAAATTTATTTCCCGACAGAATTTCTCCATGGTTTGTATGATGGTGGTCATGGTGCAGGACTTGACGATCAGTGGAACCTTATGATGTCCAGTCCATTATCAGCAGGAGCGTTCCTGTGGGTATTTGCCGATGAGGGCGTTGAAAGGAGAGATATTCATGACTCTATCGATGCAGCAGGCAACCGTGCTCCCGATGGTATACTTGGACCCTACCATGAAAAAGAGGGAAGCTTTTATACAGTTAAAGAGATTTGGTCACCGGTACACTTTAATGACAAGGCTCTCATGGGAGGATCTTCACTTAAGTTAAGTGTTACCAACAGGTTTTTATATACCAATTTGAAGCTCTGTAAATATTCTTTTAAACTTGTTAAATATACCGGTACCTTTCCAAAATTTGAGATGCAGAAACAGGAAGGGACTATTCTACCGCCTGATATTAATCCCGGAACAACAGGAAACCTGGATATTGAACTTCCTGCCGATTGGGAAAGCTATGATGTACTCTATATTACCGCCACAGATCAATATGGCCGTAATATTAACACCTGGTCATGGAATATCTCTCAGCCCGGTGATTTCATATCGCGGATTATTAGCCAGTCGCAGGATAAGGTTATTGCAACAGAAACTGACACTATTCTGACTCTCTCTTCAAAAAATACAAATATTTCTTTCAATAAAAAGACCGGATTAATTTCGGGAGTCAGCAACAAAAACAAAACTATTTCCTTTGGCAACGGATTACAATTTGCGGGTCTGGAGACTTCCTTTAAAGAGCTTAAGCACTATCCGCTTAATAATAATTATGTTGTGGACCTTATTTACGATAGTGCCTGTCATGCCAGGTGGACAATGTTTCCGGGAGGCTGGCTGAAGTTGGATTATGATTATGAACTATCGGGCCCTGTTGATTATACAGGTCTTACTTTTTCATATCCCGAGAACCTTGTTACAGGAGCTACACTGCTTGCAAACGGTCCATATCATGTATGGAAAAACAGGCTAAAGGGAACAACTTTCAGTCTTTATGATAAGAAGTATAATAATACTATTACGGGAGAAATCTGGGATTATCCTGAGTTTAAAGGTTATTATTCCAATTTTTATGCTGTAGAGATCCAGACTAAAGAATTGCCATTTACAATTGTTTCAGCAACACCCGGTTTGTACCTTCATCTGTTTACCCCCGAGGCAGCAAGATTTTCAGGGAGAGGGGTAAGAGGAACAGTTAACCCGCCGTTCCCATCAGGAAATATCTCCGTATTAAAAGGGATCAGCGCTATTGGCACAAAATTTACTAAGGCTGAAGCTGAAGGACCTCAGAGTCAGAAAAATAATTTTGATGGATTAACACTCAGTGGCACACTCTATTTCAGGTTTGGGGAATAGGAGTGTCCAATATTTGCTCATCCTAAAATAGGGTTATAATGTTAATAACAGAAAACTCTCTTTCTAATCATTATCGATTTTAGCGAATATTAGCGGTTTTTTGAACCAGTTTGTACGCCAGGCTCCATATAATATCCCGGAGGCAAGCCAGCATAGTCCTACTATTATTGCCTTTATATCAAGACTTAACCAGAGATAGAAGCAGATAATAAAGCCCAGTACAGGGAACAGGAAAGGCCAGAGTTTTTTTCGATCGCTTCGTAAAAAATACCGGACAAAAGATGAGGCATTTACCCCCATAAAAGCAATCAGTGCACCAAAATTCAGAAGCTGAGCGCCAAGAGAATATGTAAGAAGGAATGCACCGGCAAGGACAAATACTCCAACAAGAATTATATTGTTACTTGGAACCCGGGTTCGTGGATGAACATATCCAAAGAATTTTTCGGGTATGGCATTATCCCGCCCCATTCCGTACAAAAGCCGTCCGGCTCCAAGATGAGCGCCCGATCCCGATCCGATTGTTGCAATCAGTAGTGCAATATTTACAGCAAAAAAGAGCCACTGCCCACCAGCTTTTCCTGCAACATAAACAAATGCTGTATCCTGATCGGGAAAAGTAGTGCCTGGCCAGACAAGCTGGGCCAGATATACCTGAATAGAAGCGAGGACTCCGGTAATAAGACATACCAGAATTGACGCACGAAGAATATTGCGCCGCGGATTGTGAACTTCTTCAGAGAGTGTTGAAATTCCATCGAATCCGATATAGGTCAATACTGCCAGTGAAGCCCCGGCTGAAACAGCTGAAAATGAAAAGTTCTCAGGATCGTAAAATGGTTTTGTCCAGCCTGAAAGACCTGAGGGCGGCTGGATCCAAATGTATCGTATGGCAGCACCTACAAAGAGTAAGATAACTACTCCCAGGCCTGTGGCAATAATTGTATTCGTGCGTGCACTTGATTCTATCCCTCTCAGGTTCATGCCGGTGAAAAGGAGTGCATAGAATACTGCATATGCTGCAAATGGAATTTCAGGAATGAAGTTCATAGAGGCTTTGCTGGCCCATATTACGCATATAATGGGATTCATAACATAATCGAAGATCATCCCCCAACCAATGAAGTAGCCAATTGACGGATGAATTTCGCGGCTAACATATGTATAGGCCGAACCTGCACTTGGATAAGCATTTGCCATACGTCCATAACTGATAGCAGTTAAGAGCATGGCAACCATTCCTATCAGGATAGTAGTTACAACATGTCCGCGGGCAAGAGTGGAGGCAGCACCGAATAGTGGCATTGGTGCTGTTGGCTGTATCAATATTATACCGTAGAGTACAAGAGCCGGAAGCCGTAAGACTCTTTTCAAACCCGGAACAGAGGGATTTGAGGTTATATTATTACTCATCAGAATCGAATGATATTATACCTTCAAAAATACCTTTTTCTTATAAAGGATGTAAAGGAATATCCAGCCTATTGCTGTTATTCCAATGCCATCAATAAGCGGAGCCCATGTTTCAGGCAGGAGGGCTGAAATACCTCCAAAGAAAAATCTGCTGGCGGCCCTGAAATTTACGATCCTGCCGGTAAGGTAAATCGTTATTGGGTTCATTCCAATTACAACAAAGAAAAAGGCCCATTTTTTAAATTGCCATACGTCAATAATAAGGTAGAAGATTGAGAAAAGAAGAAGGCTAAGTCCTCCTACAAAGCAGACAAATGAGCTTGTCCAGAGATTTTTGTTGATAGGGAATGCAAGGTTCCATACCCGACCGATTACCATCAGAACCACGGCAGCTATTACCAGGTAAAGAACTTTTTTAAGAGGTTTGTCGCTGAGGTATTTAGAAAGCATAAATTCACCAGTAAACATTCCAAGAAGAGCTGTGCCTATAGCAGGTATTGTACTGAAAAGGCCTTCCGGATCGTGATTCCCGAGATAAAGCCTTCCGGGCATAAGTATGCGGTCGATATGGCTTGCCAGGTTTCCCTCCTGCGAGAAAATATCCGTAGAACCCAGGTCGTGAGCGGGGAAGAGAACCATTAACAACCAGTATCCCAGTAATAGGGCAGCAAACCATACAATTCGCCAGCTACGTTTTGCGTTCATGAAAATCAGGGCTCCGAACATCCATGCCAATCCGATCCTTCCCAGAACACTTCCGTAGCGCAGTCCGTCTAAATTGAACCTGACACCATTATTATAAAGGATACCAAGAAGAACAAGTATTAATCCCCGATAAATAACATGCTTATAAATTGTCTGGCGGGAATCGTTTCTCTCAATTCGCTTTGCCAGTGAAAAAGGAAAGGAGATGCCCGCAATAAACAGGAACAGCGGGAATATCATATCATAAAAATGAAAACCATGCCATGGCATATGCTCGAGCTGTTCAGCCCACCATACAAATATTGGCCATCCTGTAATGGAGGCAAGTCCTGCAAAAATAGCTTCACCACCCATGATCCAGAACATGTCGAAGCCGCGCAGGGCATCGAGTGAATGCAACCGTTTGGTGGCCGGTTTGGTTTCAGTTTCCATAGTCTTTATCGTTTATCAGGTTATAATAGTATAAACTTTATTACATAAGTGCAAGTAAAATAGTGAGAAGTGTAATCTTAAGGCAGTTTTTGATACCGTCTAATTCAAAGATATATAAAAAAGAATACAGAACATGTTTTAAATCTTTTAGATATGGGTTTTCTTTTAAATCAGAAGTAATTTTTCTATTTCCTCCCATGTATCAACCCTTGTGTGCTTTGAGTCCGGATTATTCATATTATGTGGCTGGGTAAACATTATTGTTTCACCTTTGAACTTATCAAGGTTCTTTACATGGTCATCTATCATAATGTCAGCCTGAATGATATCCTTTCGTCCGCTGAACACTATTTGTTTCCAGCTGATAAAAGGATAATGCTCCATAAGCCATAGCTGCTTGTCAGTAAGACAGTTGGGAAATTCCGTTGCCATGGAAACCACCACCACTTCATACTGCACATTTAACTTTTCCAGGACTTTCCTGCTGCCGGCCATTACCGGGATAGTCCTGAAAAAACCAGGGGAATTTACCCAATTCAACTGGGAAGGAAATGCTTCGGCTTCCTTTAATCCGATAATATCCTGCACGGTTAACCTGATTCCGGTCTCCTCCTCATGAAGATCAAAAAACCTGCTATATACATCTGCCAGCACGCCATCCATGTCAACCAGTAAGCGTTTCATAATAAATATTGCATTTTACTTTAAATGTAGTAAATTTCCTTGTTTTATAAATATCTGAAAATGATGAAACATAAAATTCTGCTTCCGCTAGTTCTTATATTGTTTTTTTCTCAATGTAGTACAAAAGAGAAAGGAATTATTATGACTGTAAAAGGCCCCATATCAGCAAAGGAGATGGGCGTTACCCTTACTCATGAGCATATTCTGGTAGATTTTATTGGTGCAGATTCTATAAATGATGGCAGATGGGACAGGGCAAAAGTTATTGAACGGGCATCCCCTTTTCTGATACAGATAAGGAATCTTGGTTGCCGGACATTCATTGAGTGTACACCAGAATATATTGGAAGAGATCCCCTGTTGATGAAGTCTCTCTCATCGGCTTTGGGGATAAATATTCTGACCAATACCGGGTATTACGGGGCTGCAAATAATAAGTATATTCCTCAGCATGCCTATATTGAGACAGCCGACCAGCTTTCTTCCAGATGGACGTCCGAATGGGAAAATGGAATTGGATCTACTGGCATAAAACCGGGTTTTATTAAAATAGGAGTTGCAGGGGGTACTTTATCTGATCTTCATAAAAAGCTGATAACTGCTGCAGCACAAACTCACCTTAATACCGGTTTAACGATCGCTTCACATACGGGTCCTGCTATACCTGCTTTCGAACAGCTCAGTGTGTTAAAAGAGGAGGGTGTCGCTCCGGAGGCTTTCATATGGGTTCACGCACAGAATGAAAAGGATCTGAGTAACCACATTAAGGCTGCCGGAATGGGAGCATGGGTTAGCTTTGACGGACTGAATGATAATAATGTGGCTGATTATGTTTCAATGATTAAAAACATGAAGGATAATAATCTACTCAATAAGGTACTTTTATCGCATGATGCAGGGTGGTATCGTCCCGGGGAGGAAAACGGAGGCGAATACAGGGGATATACGACCCTCTTTGAAAAACTGGTTCCGGCCTTGAAAGATGAAGGTTTCACCGAAAAGGATATCAATCAATTGCTTGTGATCAATCCGGCTGCAGCGTTTACAATCGGAGTGCGCAGAAGACGAGATTAGGATTGCTTCGTCCGGCTGCGCCGGACTCGCAATGACAGTGCAGATAAGTATAATTGGATTCTGGGTGTTATCAGATTCTGTAAAACGCACAGTCATTGCGAGGAGCGAAGCGACGAAGCAATCTCACCTTACCAATACAATAATACAACTCTTCCGTTGAGCCTTTGTGCCATCAATTCCCACCCATGAACCTCCAGGTCACCACCCCGACATTATCCGGTTTCCCTTTTTCTGCTTTGGAAATTGTACCTGTAAGTTTACCTTTCTTACCGGGAAAAATCTTTATTTCCCTCCAGGAGCAGATTCCTTTTTCATAATTAAAAGTCTCTCCATCATCATCATATAACATGAAGTTGCCTGGTTTAGTGCCATAATATCTTATTTCAAGGTCATACTTTTCATCTGCAGCAGGCGCATGCAACGCTGCCGGCATCATAGGAACAATACCTCCGTCTTTCACGAAAACCGGTATTTTTTCCAGACCGGGAGTTACATTTATTACCTCACCGTCTCCGGCATACCGGCCCGTATAGAAGTCGAACCATTTTCCTTTGGGTAGAACAACTTTGCGGGACGTCTGACCTGTGAAGAGGGGAGCAATTAAAAGATATTCTCCAGTCATATACTGGTCTTTTATCTCTTTCAGAACTGCCTCTGCGTAAGGATTATCATTCAGGTTTTCGTTTCTCATTTCCATCTTAACCTTTGCATCAAAACCCTCTTCAAGGTTCATGCTGCGGAACGGGGGAGTACCTTCAAAATGATATTTTGCAAATTCAGAATAAAGATATGGGATCAGTTGCATACGTAACAGTGCATATTCTTTCACCACTTTATCAACATCAGGAAAAGACCAGGGTAAGGTTCCGCTCGACCATGCATTTATCATTGCCATAGGGGAGAAGCAGACTGTCTGCATCCTTCTCAGCCACTCCTCTCCGGTTTTTGAACCGCGAACTTCCGGGGTCCATAATACACCGCAAAATCCACTGTTAATCAGTGCTGTTATAAAATCTTCATGGCTGTAATAATCATTATATATGACATATGGAAATGAGGCTCCGCCTCCATTCGATGCTCTTGTCAGACCATAGGTCCTGGTATTGTTCTTTCTGAACATTTCCGTTGTTATCTTCTGAAGGAACAGTCCATAAGTCTGTCTGAGCTGTTCCGCACTGTTGCCTGATGGGAACTTAGCTACATCGGGCCATAACCACCTGTCATAACCATCATTCTCGTCAAGTTTATAGCCACTTATCCCAATGCTTACCTGGCTTTTATTCAGCTGATTAATAAAGATTTTCTGAGCTTCCGTCATAGTATGATCAGGAACAACACCTCCCCATACCGTGTGTGTTCCTGTATAGGGAAGAATTGAGTCGTAAACAGGGGAGTCCGGTGAGACATATGGATTGGTCCATAAGTTTAACCTGACTCCCATTTCTCTCATTGTTTTCGTGAAAGCCGCGGGATCGGGGTATCTTGTTTTATCCCATTCGAAAGTGCATGGATACGATTTGCTCTGCCAACCCGGTTCGAGACCTATGAAATCAAGCGGAAACCCACGTTCAGAAAACATCCTGGCCTCATCTTCAACCTGGGTGGAGGTATACAAAGCAGGGACACGCTGAGTAAAGCCCAATCCCCAGCGCGGTGGCAGACAGCCACCTCCTGAATAGAGATTATACCTGCGGACTGCATCAAGTGCGGTTGGACCTGCAAATAGATATACTTCCACTCCATTTGCAGGAACAACAACTTCCACAGCATCGGAATAGGGTTGAGAACTCCATTTTCTATTGGTATTTCTATCAAGCGGTACCGGTGCTTCCGGACTATCTTTCCGTACAGCTGTGCCGGCATAAACCGTTAAATACCTTGAACTGTTGATGAATATTCCATAACCTCTGTCGGACACATAAAAAGGGACAGGTGCATGAGTCCGGCCATTGTCGGTACCTCCATAATGATCGACATGAAGCTGGAGAATTTTACCCCTCTGATGGACGGTTTTGAAATTGAGTCCAAAACCAAAGATCTGTTCATCTCTGACCATGGGAAATCTAAGGTATGTTTTTCCCGATATTACTTCCCCAACAATTTCATTTTCTGCCAGCGGGAATTCAGCATTACCCATTTTTGACAATGCTGTCATCGCGGGTTCTATCCCGGCTGCAGTGAAGAGATCGAGCTTATCAGGGGTGCCAATAACTGTTTTCCATACACCGGGTGCTGCTTCTTTCCACTTGACAGCCTGTGTCCACAGGTTTTGGGAAAATATCAGGAGAAGTAATCCACTGAAGAGGAGATTCAGGTTTTTTTTCATAGTTGAATATAATCATTCACACAAACACACTCTATACAAATATAAATTAATTCATTTCAGGGGTGTTAAAAATAGTTAAAGAATGGAAAACGAAAAGAAATGCATGGTATTTGTATCTGTTTGTTTTTGATTTACATTATTTTTACGTATAAAATAATGAAGAAGTATTTATTTAATAATTAAACTGAATAATATGAAGTATCTTATTTCTTTAACATTAATTGCTTTTTGTCTGATCGCTAATAGTCAGAATGTAAAGCTTGTACAGGATGATGGCAACCGGAAGGTTGATATCACGATAGGAGGAAAACCCTTTACCTCTTACTGTTATCCGGCTGACCTGGAAAAACCCTTCCTTTATCCGGTAATTGCACCCAATGGATCCATTATTACAAGAGGATTTCCTATTGCACCAAGACCGGGCGAAAGGGTCGACCATCCGCATCATATTGGTATCTGGTTTAACCATGGAAATATTAATGATCTGGATTTCTGGAATAATTCTTCAGCTATACCTGCTGCCAGAAAGAGTACTTACGGTCATATTGTTCATCAGAAAATTGTCCAGGCCAAGAGTGGTAAAACAGGTATCCTGGAAATTGTGGCAAACTGGGATGATAACAGTGGAAAAACTCTTCTGACTGAAAATACAAAATATATCTTTTCAGGCAACAATAACTCTTTCACAGTTGATCATATTTCTACTCTTACAGCTGTTGATGCAACCGTTACTATTGGCGAAACCAAGGAGGGGATGTTTGCCATAAGAACAGACAGAGCATTTGAGATGCCATCTAATGAATCATTAATATTCACCGATGCAAATGGAAATCCTACAACCGTAAAGGCCTCAAATGATTCAAAAGTTACAACAGGTATGTATACATCAAGTAAAGGGCTGAAAGGTGATGCAGTTTGGGGCACAAGAAATGACTGGGTTGTTCTTACTGGGACAAAAGATAATGTAGTTACCTCCTTTGGTATTTTTGACAATCCTAAAAACCCGGGGTACCCGGCTTATGCTCATGCCCGTGGCTATGGATTATTTTCTATCAATAACTTGGGTCAGAATTCATATGATAATAAACAGGAGAAGATATCATATAAGCTGGAAAAGGGCGAATCTATAAAACTATCACACAGGTTTGTTGTCCAGTCAGGTAGCGAGATAACTTCTGATCAGGCAAATAAGATATTCCAGGATTTTGCAAAGGCGTATTAGGGGAGCATAGAGGCAAGAAATAGAGAATAAAATTTTTTATTACCTAATAAACTATTAATCAATAAATTGGCTATGAAAAAATCAAAAATTCTTTTTCGTTCACTTCCGGCATTAATGTTATTCATGTCTGTGGTATTCAATGGTTTTGCAGCAATACCTGCGAAACAGATGTATTACGAGGTAAAAATCTATCGTCTTAAAGACAAGGCACAGGAGACCACTATGGATGCTTATCTTAAGGATGCATATCTTCCTGCTCTTCATCGTGCTGGAATCCCAACAGTTGGTGTATTCAAACCAATCGAAACGGATACGGCTTTCGGGAAAATGATATATGTATTCATACCATACAATACATTGGATGAGTATGAACAACTATATGATAAACTCAATGGTGACAATGTATACAGGCAGGCAGGGAAGGATTTTCTGGATGCTCCCTATAACAATCCCCCGTATGTAAGATATGAAAGCATCCTTTCGAAAGCTTTCACTCATATGCCTCAAATGAAAGTACCAACCTTTACAACACCGAAATCAGAAAGGATATATGAATACCGCAGTTATGAAAGTGCCACAGAGGCCAAAGCTGCCAAGAAAAGAGAAATGTTCAACGAGGGAGGCGAAATGGGTATCTTTGAAAGTATTGGTGCCAATGCGGTCTTTTACAGTGAGGTAATACTTGGAAGTCAGATGCCAAGGCTTCTGTATATGACGACCTATTCAGATATGAAATCGCATGATGAGCATTGGGTTGCATTCAGAAATCATCCTGACTGGAAAAAGCTTTCATCAATGGATGAATATAAGAATACAACCTCAAAGACGAGAGCATACCTGCTTCATCCGGCTGATTATTCGGATTTTTAGTATTTAAGATCTCTGTGGCCCTCTGTGCCTGCTCTGTGTCTCTCTGTGTAATAAATATTAAAGAACTTACACTGAGAAACACAGAGGAGCACAGAGTTTCACAGAGCTCAATACTCAACTGGGCAGTTGGATTTCAGATATTGCCTGTTCCACCTCGGCAGCAGTCAGTTCATGATCAGGCAAATTGTCTTCAAAATATTTCTCATAAGCTGAAATATCAAAATGTCCATGGCCGCTGAGGTTAAACAGGATTGTTCTTGAAACACCTTCTATATCAGCCTTTCTGGCTTCATCAAGCGCTCCGGCGATGGCATAATTCGATTCAGGTGCAGGAAGTATGCCTTCTGTTCTTGCGAAAAGGACACCTGCTTCAAAGCATTCCCTCTGCATTTTTGCTTTAGACTCTATCAAACCATCTTTAAGAACCTGGCTTACAAGAACTCCTGCTCCATGATAGCGCAGACCTCCGGCATGTATCTTCGCTGGCATGAAATTATGTCCCAGAGTGTACATTGGAAGGAGAGGAGTCATTCCTGCAGAATCACCAAAGTCGTACATGAATTTGCCCTTTGTCAGTTTAGGGCATGAAGCAGGTTCAACTGCTACAAGTCTGGTCTTCTTTTTATTTACTAAATTTTCACGAAGAAACGGAAATGCGATTCCGGAGAAGTTTGATCCTCCTCCAAAGCATCCTATCACAACATCGGGATAATCCCCTGCTTTTTCCATCTGGAGAAGTGCCTCCTGTCCGATTATTGTCTGATGAAGTATTACATGATTAAGCACGCTTCCCAGAGAGTATTTAGTATATGGGTCCTGTACTGCTACCTCCATCGCTTCGGAAATCGCAATACCAAGACTACCAGGAGAATCAGGATCCATTTCAAGTATCTTTCTTCCATATTCAGTCATAGTGCTTGGTGAAGGTACTACTTTGGCATTATAGGTATTCATTAGAAGTTTTCGTCCGGGTTTCTGGTTAAAGCTCACCCTTACCATAAAGACAAGCAGTTCCAGCCCAAAATACTGGCATGCGAAACTCATTGCACTTCCCCACTGTCCGGCTCCGGTTTCAGTTGTAATTCTCCTGACCCCCTCTTTTTTATTGTAGTAGGCCTGTGGAATAGCTGTATTGGCCTTATGCGATCCCGAATAATTGCCCCCTTCATATTTATAGAAAATTTTACTTTTTGTACCCAGAGCCTTTTCCAGTCCCAAGGCTCTGAAGAGTGGAGCAGGACGATATGTTCTGTATAGATCGAGTACCTCATCCGGTATATCAATATACCTCTCAGAGGATACCTCCTGCTTAATAAGCTCCATCGGGAAAACAGGAGCCAGATCTTCAGGACCTACAGGCTGTCTGGTTACCGGATGCAGAGGCGGCATTGGCTTGTTTGGCATGTCAGCAATAATGTTATACCATTGTCTCGGCATCTCATTTTCTGTTAAGATGATCTTTCTGTTCTTTTCCATAGTTTAAGTTATTTAATAATTGGTTAGAATTTTAAAAATAAAAAAGGCACACTGTGAACAGCATGCCTCTATAAATAAATATCTTGTAAATGTTATATAATGGCTTGATCCACAGCTTCTTTTGTTAAGCTACGCCAAGACCAGACATAAAACATTTTTGATTCCATGGAGACAAAAATAATTAAAAATTTAACATATCATCAAAAAAGATCTTTTTTTTATCATTCATAAACTACAGCTCCTGCAGCTCTGAGATCATTAAAAAATCCGGGATAGGATTTTGTAACACAATGGGAATCACGGATATTGACTTTAGCTTTAGCCCCAAGTGCAGCAACTGCGACAGCCATTGCTATCCTGTGGTCATCATGCGATTCTACATGGGCACCGTCAGGTTGTCCTCCTGAAACACTCATCTGATCATCTGAAATTTCAATACGAATATTCATCTTTCCGAACTCTTCCTTAAGAGTGGCGGCCCTGTCGCTCTCCTTATGAATTAATCGCGATACACCTTTAATGGTCGAAATGCCTTCACAATAAGATGCCAGTGCTACCAGTGGCGGAAAGAGATCGGGTGATTCAGTCGCATCGAACTCAAACGCTTTTAATTTTGATTTGGATATTTCGATCAGTTTATCACTGATTTGCATTTTAGCTCCGGCTTTCTGCAGAGCCTTGATTATTCCCATGTCGCTTTGCTTACTATCTGTACTGAGTCCCTGTATCTCAATTTGTCCGTTTATTGCCCCGGCCACAAGCAGAAATGCTCCTCCACTCCAGTCTCCTTCAACCGTGTAATTTTGTGGCTTATACTTTTGATTACCAGGTATTCGAAACAGACTATATCCGGTATTTTGAACAGTTATTCCAAATGACTTGAGGATCTGGATCGTCATATCGATATAGGGTTTACTCTTCAGGTTATTTACTATTATTTTGGAATCTCTTGCTGCAAGAGGCAATGCCATCAACAACCCGGTCAACAACTGACTGCTAACCGAACCATCAATTTCAAGATCACCACCAACAATTGGTCCATGTATAGTAAGAGGAAGAAATCCATCTGTACTGGTGCATTTTACACCCAGCTGATTTAACGCCTCTTCAATCATCGACATTGGCCTTTTTGAAAGAGAATGAGCGCCAACCATTGTAATTTCTGCAGGATATAAAGCAGCAATGGGAGAGAACATTCTTATAGCCAGTCCCGATTCACCACAATTAAGTTTTGACTCTTTCAATAAACCTGAACCATTAATTGTCAACTCATCGGCCTGTGGTTCCACCCTGGCACCCAGTCCGACTGCGATACTCATTGCAGCTAAGGAATCGTCGCAATATGATGGATTATGGATAATACTTTGACCGTTGGACAGTAAAGCGGCAGCAATTGCCCTTTGTGTCATGCTTTTCGAGGCAGGTGCTCTCAGCTGACCTTTAATCCCTGATGGTTCAACGGATCTTTCCATAATTTCTTAAATATCTATTTTTCACCTGACCCTGTTTTCACTCCATTATTCATGATCTTCATCTGATGGTTAATTGACTCCTGATGAATTGCTTTGAAAATTGTATCAATCAGTTCAGCGCTTAGCCCCTTAGCCTGCCCCCGGATAATTACTCTTTTTATTATTTCATCCCATCGGGTGCTCTGCAAGATAGTGATATTATTTTCCTTTTTATAGCGGCCGATAGTTTCTGCTACCTTCATTCGTTGTTCCATCAGGTCGAGCAGATGTTCATCATAGACATCTATTTGCTGCCTGAGCTCCCCCAGTACATCGAGTAATTTGGGATCGGAGGGACTTGGATTACGCAATATCAGTCTGCTTAAAAGTTCTATAAGATCGTTTGGAGTCAGCTGTTGAGCTGAATCAGACAGGGCGCTTTCAGGATCGATATGAGATTCGATCATTAATCCGTCGAAGTTCAGATCCATCGCCTTCTGGGAAATCTCATGAAGAAATTGTCTTGCACCGCCAATATGGCTGGGATCGCATATAATTGGCAGATCAGGAATACGTCTGCGCAATTCAATAGGCAACTGCCAGTTCGGCTGATTGCGATATAAGGTCTTTTCATATGAAGAGAAACCACGATGGATAGCCCCGATACGGGTTATTCCTGCCCTTGCTATACGTTCTATGGCACCAATCCATAATTCGATGTCAGGATTTATGGGATTTTTCACCAGAACTATCACATCAACGCCATTCAGAGCATCTGATATCTCCTGTACTGTGAAAGGATTAACAGAAGTTCTTGCTCCTATCCATAACATATCGATGCCATATTTCAATGCCTCGTAAACATGCTTTTCATTAGCTACTTCAGTTCCAACCAGCAATCCGGTCTCCTCTTTAACCTTTCTGAGCCATTTCAATCCTTCCACGCCAACTCCCTCAAAGAAATTTGGACGAGTACGAGGTTTCCATATTCCGGCCCGAAATACGCTAACTTCCTTAATCCTGGCTAATTGCCTTGCAGTCTCCATTACCTGTTCTTCTGTTTCAGCACTGCAAGGACCTGAGATAAGGAATGGTCTTCCCTTATATCCTCCCCACTCATTTATTTTCGGATTCTCAATTTTAAGTACCATTGTCTGATATGTTTTTGTGTTAATACTCTAATCAACCCTTTCAACCTCTTCAACCTCTTCAACCCTTTCAACACTAGTTCAATATCTTCCGGATTTTATTTGCCTCTTCCATCAGAGCTTTCAGTCCGTCAACATCCTTTTCGGAGATTTTATTCCTGAAAGACTTCATTTTTTCAATATATGTATCAATAACTTCAATTATATATTCAGCATTTTCCATAAAAATCGGGGCCCATGTATCACCGTTGCTTTTGGCAAGACGGACAGTACTTTCAAAACCTCCACCCGCAAGCGCAAGTATGTTTTGTTCCTTCTCTTCCTTTTCAAGGACGCTCAGTGCAAGTGAAAATGATGTAATATGTGAAATATGAGATATATAGGCAACATGAATATCATGATCGTTCGAATTCATATACATTTTTCGCATATTAAGCAGAGCCAGCATTTTTTCAATTGTACTAAGGGCATCGGCATCACTCAGCTCTTTATCGCAAATAATGGCAGTTTTATAATCAAATAATTTACCGATAGCAGCGAGAGGTCCGGAGAATTCAGTTCCTGCCATCGGATGTACTGCAACATAACGACCTCTTGCCGGATGATTTCTGGATGATTTTGCAATACTACCTTTTGTGGATCCCATATCAGTCACAATTTTCGATGTCCCTGCAATTCTGTCCAATATTCCGGGCAGCAATTCACTGTTGGTATTAACCGGTGTTGAAAGGATGATCAGATCGCTTTTATCAATGGCATTCTCAAGAGTATCATTTTCATCAACCAATCCGGTAAGCAGGGCTATATTCTGATGATGCATATTATTGTCAACCCCGATTATTCTGTCAGCAAATCCACGTTTCCTCAGATCTACCATTAGAGAGCCGCCTATAAGCCCTATTCCAACTACTGTTATTGTCATTTTGGTGTATTTATATTGTTAAATTTATGTCTTTTCAGAAGTCCGAAGTCCGAAGACCGAAGTCCGAAGTTATAAATACATCTTCCGACTTCCGACTTCCGACTACATTATTTTCCCCAGTCTCTCTTTTGCCTCCAGCAGTCTTTCCTCGCTGGCACAAAGCGAAATACGAATATATCTTTCACCGTTCCTGCCAAAGATGAAACCCGGAGTTATAAATACATGGCTTCTATTTAATATCTCCTCAATATAAAGCTCACAATTTATTATCTCCTCAGGTATCCGGCCCCAGATAAACAAACCAACCTGTGATTTTTCATATCTGCAATTAAGTATCCCCATTATCTCCTCTACTATTTTCCGACGGTTTATATATACCCGATTAACAGTTTCGTACCACGATTCAGGATTATTAAGTGCTTCAACTGCAGCTAACTGCAATGGAAGGAACATCCCGGAATCCATATTACTCTTTACTTTAAGAATATTCTTAATATATTCGGAATGACCTGCAACCATGCCTATCCGCCATCCGGCCATATTATGCGACTTACTCAAAGAGTTTAATTCAAGTGCAATATCCTTTGCTCCGTCAACTGAAAGAATGCTGATATATTCTTTGTTTAATATAAAACTATATGGATTGTCATTACAAAGGAGTATTCCGTGTTTATTTGAAAATGCAACAAGCTTTTCGAACAGGGCAAAGGATCCCTTAGTTCCTGTCGGCATATGAGGATAGTTAACCCACATTAGTTTTACTTTGCTCAGATCGCTCTCTTCCAGGGTCGCCAGATCGGGAAGCCAGCCGTTGGTTTCTGTGAGGTCATATTTTCTTACAACACCCCCAACCAGACTGGTCACAGATGAATAGGTCGGATAACCCGGATCCGGGACAAGTACTTCATCTCCTTCATTTACAAAAGCCATACTGATGTGCATAATGCCCTCCTTACTGCCAATCAGAGGTAGTATTTCAGTATCGGGATTCAAATCAACATTAAAGTATTTTCTGTACCATTCCGAAAAAGCCAGGCGCAGGACCGGGGCTCCAACGTAACTTTGATAACCATGTGAGGTAGATTTTTCAGCCTCTATTCCCAGGCGGGAAATTGTATTTTCTGAAGGGGGCTGATCGGGGCTTCCAATACCCAGATTAATGATATCTGCACCCTCTTTGCGCATCTTATCGATCTGAGAGAGCTTTTGAGAGAAATAGTACTCCTGTACACTGTTTGTACGATCGGCAGGTTTAACTTTCATAAAGCATATCTCCTTTAAAAAACACTCCAAGAATCTCTAAATTACTTGTGTATCTGTTCAATACCCTTCTTATCACTTCAGCATTGGTTTGTTTCGTTAACTCCAGATCGAGATAGAACATATATTCCCATTCTCCGTTCAGTCTTGGTACCGATTGAATCTTTGACAGATTAATGCCAAGCCCGGCAAGTTTTACCAGTACTGTTGCAAGTGATCCGGGTTTATGACCTGTTGAGAAACAGATAGAGACCTTGTTCCCTTTTCTGTTCCCTTTTTCTTCGTGGCCAACAATGAGAAAGCGGGTGTAGTTTTTTTTATATGTCTCTATTCCTGAAGCCAGGATATCCAGACCATATATCTCTGCAGCATTCGCTGATGCAATGGTGGCAACCCCGATCAGCTGATTTTCGCTTATCAGCCTGGCGCTTCCGGCAGTATCATCAGCTTCAATTAGCGTTATACCGGGAAACTGGTTCAGGAATGTCATACACTGAGCCAGAGCTATGGGATGAGATCTTATCTCCCTGATATCAGTTATCGATTGACCATGCAATGCCATAAGATTCTGTCTGATACGAAGATTATGTTCACCCAGAATCTTCATCCCCGATTCCCTTATAAGAGTATAATTATAAAGGATACTTCCTGACCTGGCATTTTCAATTGCCATTATTGCAAAGTCAGCTTCTCCAGCCTTCAGGGTATTCAGGGTAAGATCGAATGTGGAACAGGGTACTATCTCAATAGTGTCAAAGCTAAAGTACTGCCTTGCAGCAACTTCATGAAAACTTCCTGATTCTCCCTGTATAGCTATTTTCATCCCTGTTGTGTTATTAAAAAAGTAAGGGCCCCTTCGAGGGACCCTTGCTTTCATATAATTTATATTATCTGTATACAATAATCCCTTTATCTATTCTTAAAATAAAAAAAGAAGTAGTAAAAAGAGATAAAATATTTGTATACAATATTCATCTGGTTGCTTTATTAGCTTACAAAAGTAATGCAAATATTAAATATTCAAAAAGAATTACAGAAATTTATTAGAAATCTACATAAATATTAAAAAACATTAAAACTTCCTATTGATCTGTGCAAATCCGTGATCCCGAGTCCGCATACTTTTTCAACACCCCCTGTCATGAGCCCAAGCTATCACAACTCTGAAGGAGCTGAATAAAACAGTATAGAAAAAAAATTCAGCCGTAGCAATGACTTACTCTGGAAAAAGTCTTGGATTATTTCCAATTACATTACGCCCCTTCAGGGCTTAAAATCAGTTAGTTGTCTGTACTCCCGGTTTCACCGGGGGTTAGTCATATTCAGCCACTTCGTGGCTTAGAAAAATAAACCAATTCCACGGATAACACGGGTTAACACGGAGGAGATAGGTCGGATGGAACAGATAATGATATTATTTGGGTTTATGACGTGATTTCAATGTTTCTTCAATATCACTAAGGCTGACACCTTTTGCTTTCAGAAGAACCAGCAGATGATACAACAGGTCAGCTGCCTCATTTTTGAACAGATCAATATTATTATCCTTTGCTTCGATAATTAATTCGACAGTCTCCTCACCGACTTTCTGGGCCACTTTATTGATCCCTTTCTTATATAGCTTGTTAGTATAAGATTCATCTGCATCGCTATCAATACGCTGATTAATAATCTGTTCCAGTTTATACAGAAACCCTTTGGCCGACTCTTCACCAAAACAGCCTGTGCTGCCGCTATGACAAACGGGTCCTTCAGGTCTTACTTTGATGAGAATAGAGTCATTGTCACAATCGGTTGTTATCTCTTCCACATGTAGATAATTACCGGAGGTCTCTCCTTTGGTCCATAACCGGAATTTGCTCCTGCTGAAAAAAGTAACAATTCTCTCTTTAGTAGTCTTTTCGAAAGCTACATCATTCATATAGCCTACCATCAACACCTGGAGCGTGTTGTAATCCTGAATAACTGCAGGTACCAGTCCGTCACCTTTTGTAAAGTCGATTTTCATAGTATGTTGCTGTTTTTCTTATCTCTGTGTCCCTCTGTGAAATAAAATATTAAGAACTTACACTGAGATACACAGAGTATCACAGAGTTACACGGAGGGATATTACTAAATTATCTTATTGAAATATCTTCGCTCTTAAGGTACTCTTTAAGGTGCCTTATATCAATCTCTCCAAAATGAAATATACTGGCTGCAAGCGCCGCACTGCAACCGGTATTTTTAAAGACATCCCTGAAGTGTTCCATTGTTCCGGCACCTCCGGAGGCAATAACAGGAATATTTACATTTCTGCTCACTTCTGCTGTAATGTCAATAGAAAATCCGGATTTTGTGCCATCACTGTTCATAGAAGTGAGCATTATTTCACCAGCTCCCATTTCTTCGACCTTGCGGGCCCAATGGACCGTTTCGAGTGGAGTTGGTGTGCGTCCGCTATCTACAAATACTATCCATTTACTATCAGTAAATTTTGTGTCAATAGCAACGACAACACACTGACTGCCGAATTGACTGGCAATCTCAGATATCAGCTCCGGTCTTCTGACCGCCGAAGAGTTTACTGTAACTTTATCGGCGCCCGCTTTTATAAGTATAGCAACATCCTCAACATTATGGATTCCTCCACCCACGGTAAATGGCAAATTGATCTCAGCAGCAATTCGTTCAACAAGTCCGGCAAGAGCTTTCCTGTTTTCGATAGTGGCAGTGATATCAAGGAAGACAAGTTCATCAGCACCCTGGCTGACATAAATTTTCGCCAGTTCAACTGCATCTCCTGCATCCCTGAGGTTAAGAAAATTAATACCTTTTACCGTTCGACCATCTTTAATATCGAGACACGGAATAATTCGTTTTTTTAACATTGCCCTCCTAACTCCTTTAATGTTAGTTTCCCCTCATAAACAGCTTTCCCGATTATTGCTCCTTCACAACCGGCATTTCTCAGATCCTCGATATCTTTAAGAGATGTTATGCCGCCGCTCGCAATTAGTTTAATTTTTATCTTATCAAGGATCTCTTTATATAAGACGGTGGATGGCCCCTGGAGCATCCCATCTTTACAAATATCGGTACATATAGTGTATTTAACCCCTTTTGACCTGTAGTCTGAAATAAAGTTAATAACATCCCGGTCTGTCTTTTCCAACCATCCTCCTGTTGAGACTTTCCTGTTAATGCAATCGGCCCCCAGAATCAACTTCTCCTGTCCCAGTTTGTTGAGCCATTCCATGAATAATGGCTGATCATTAATGGCAATACTTCCTGCTGTTATCTGTCTGGCCCCTGCATTCAATACTGTTAATACATCGTCATATGATCTCAGCCCTCCTCCAAAATCAATCCTCAGATTTGTCTTTTCGGCAATTTTCTCAAGGACCTTAATGTTCTCAAGTTTTTTGTATTTCGCCCCATCCAGATCGACAAGATGAAGGTAACTGATTCCATTATCTTCAATCTGCCTTGCAACATCAAGAGGATCTTCATTATACACTTTTTTCGTAGTGAAGTCACCTCGCGTAAGGCGGACACATTTGCCACCAATTATATCAATCGCCACGATTATTCTCATAGGTTCAGAAAATTTTTCAGGATCTTTTCTCCAACGTCTGCTGATTTCTCAGGATGAAATTGTGTTGCATAGAAATTATCCCTGGTCATTGATGCACTGAATGGCAAAATATAATCGCAAGTTGCTGTTGTGCATGATGCGATTTCAGCATAGTAGCTGTGTACATAATAGACATCATCCTCAAGCTCTATTCCATTGAATAGTATTCCTTTTGTTGAAAGAAAATTGTTCCAGCCCATGTGTGGGATCTTATCCACAGGAGGGAACAAACGCACATCAGCATCAAAAATCCCCAGGCATTCAGTATTGCCCTCTTCTGTGTTACGACACATAAGCTGAAGACCAAGGCAGATACCCAGAACAGGTTGTTTCAGAGAGACGATAGTTGCATCCAGTCCCCTCTCTTTAAGGTACTTCATGGCTGAGTATGCCTCGCCAACACCGGGGAATATTACCTTATCAGCTCTCAACAACTCAGCAGGATCATCTGTAATAATACTTTCATATCCCAATCGGATCAGAGCATTCTGCACTGATTTGATATTTCCGGCATTATACTTCAGTACTGCTATCATAAGGTGCCTTTCGTAGTCGGTAAATTGAAGTTATCGGTTTGTTTTACAGCCATTTTGATTGCTTTTGCAAAAGCTTTGAAAATGGCTTCTATCTTGTGATGCTCATTTTGACCTTCTGCTTTTATATTGAGATTGCATTTTGCACTATCGCTGAACGATTTAAAGAAGTGAAAAAACATTTCGGTGGGAAATTCTCCGATCCTCTCCCTTTTGAAACCTACATCCCATACGAGCCATGACCTGCCACCAAAATCGATAGCAACCTGCGCAAGACTGTCATCCATTGGCAAAACGAAGCTGTATCTCTCAATCCCTTTTTTCCCTCCAAGGGCTTTAAGCATGGCATCACCCAGTGCAATAGCCACATCTTCAACAGTATGGTGTTCATCAATTTGAAGATCGCCACTTACCTTTATTGACAAATCGATATTTCCATGCCTGGCGATCTGTTCAAGCATATGATCGAAGAAACCTAATCCGGTATCAATAGTGCTTTTTCCTGAGCCATCAAGGTTAAGTTCCACCCTGATATCAGTTTCAGATGTTTTCCTGTTCACTTTTGAAGTCCGTGGTATCTCCTTAAGATATTTACAGATATCATTCCAGTCGCTTGTACACAATTCAGCTTCAGGCAATTCTTTTGCGTTTATACAAATGGCTTTGCATCCAATATTTTTTGCCAGCTCTACATCAGTAATCCTGTCACCTATTACGAATGATGAATTGAGGTCTATCCCCTTTGCAAGATATTTCACCAGCAATGCTGTTCCGGGCTTTCGTGTTGGTGCCTGTTGCTCCGGGAATGTTCTGTCGATAAATATTTCAGCGAACACTATACCTTCACCTTCAAGAATCTGCAGCATTTTAATATGAACCGGCCAGAAGGTATGCTCTGGAAAAGACTCCGTTCCCAGACCATCCTGGTTGGTAACCATTACCAGTTCATAATCTGTCTCCTTTACAATTTTTGACAAACCTGATATCACTCCGGGAAGAAAAATAAGCTTCTCAAAAGAATCAACCTGCTCATCGGCCGGTTCTGCTATTATAGTACCATCTCTGTCGATAAAAAGTACTTTCTTCATTTCGATATTGTATTTAGCGCTTCTACAAGTTGGTTGTTTTCTGTCCTGGTACCAACGGTAATTCTGAGACAATTGTCAATAACACTGCTTCTGTTCCTGACAATTATATTTTTGTCAATAAGCATGTTATATAGCTGGCTTGCATTTTTAACTTTTACCAGAATGAAGTTCGCATCGGATGGGAAGACCCTCTCTGTTAACTCCATCTTTTTCAGAATGGCCGAAAGTCTTTCTCTCTCCTTTATTATTTTATTCACCTGGTTTTTATATTCAACAACTTTTTCCAGCTTTTGCAGGGCAGCTTTCTGATTAATCGTACTTATATTATATGGAGGTTTTAACTTATTGAAGTAGTGTATGATAGCGGGATCAGCAAAGGCCATACCAACTCTTACTGCAGCCAGTCCAAATGCCTTGCTGAATGTCTGCATCAATAGCAGGTTTCGATACCTGTATCCTAATTTTATAAATGAAGGCTTATCGCTGAAATCAATGTAAGCTTCATCTATAATCACTACTCCTTTGAAATTGGCAATAATGTATTCCACATCGGAATAATCCATGGAGTTTCCTGTCGGATTATTAGGAGAACAGATAAAGATAAGCTTCAGGGTTTTGTCTGAAAACCAGGGATCGACCTTTTTACGATCAATCTGGAAACCATCATTTAGCGGGACTTTAATAACCTTTATATCATTTACGGAAGCTGACACTTCGTACATTCCGTAGGTGGGAGTGAAGGTAAGCATTTTGTCGATACCAGGATTGCAGAACACCCTGAAGCAAAGATCGATAATTTCATCACTGCCGTTTCCCAGGAATATTTTTTTCTCTGTAATTCCTTTTACCCGGGAGATTGCAGCTTTCAATTCTCTCTGGTAAGGATCCGGATAGCGGTTAAGGTTCCCGAAAGGATTTTCGTTGGCATCCATAAAAATACCGGTTTTACCCTTGAATTCATCCCTTGCGCAGGAGTAGGGGGTAAGACTTTTTACATTTTCCCTTACTAATTCATTCAGATTAAACATTCTGTAAACTTTTTAGTCTGACGCTCACTGCATTTTTATGTCCATCCAAAGATTCAGCTTTCGCCATTAATTCAATTGCCGGACCAAGATTTTTTATTCCCTCTTCGCTTATTTCCTGGAAAGATATTGTTTTAAGGAAACTTTCAACAGATACTCCACTGTAATTCCTTGCAAAACCGTTTGTCGGCAGGGTATGATTGGTCCCTGATGCATAATCACCGGCACTTTCGCAGCTGAATTTCCCGAGGAATACTGAACCGGCATTTATTACCTTTCCTGCCAGTGAATCAGGATAAGCGGTATTGATAATAAGATGTTCAGGCGCATATCGGTTACTGAAACCGATACAACTCTCAATCGATTGAAATAGAATTAACATGCTGTTCTTTAAAGCTCTCGATGCTATATCTTTTCTTGGCAAGTTAAGCAATTGTTTTTCAACCTCCGCTTTCACTTTTTCAAGAACCTCTTTATTGTTGGTGAGCATTACCACCTGGCTGTCAGGTCCGTGTTCTGCCTGCGAAAGAAGATCGGCGGCAACAAATTCAGGATTGGCACTTTCATCAGCAATTATTAAAGCCTCACTGGGGCCTGCCGGCATATCTATCGCAGTACCATCCTGTTGAACCACCTCCTTGGCTTTTGTGACATACTGATTGCCGGGTCCGAATATTTTATAAACCTTAGGAATGGTCTCCGTTCCATACGCCATTGCGGCAATTGCCTGTGCTCCTCCAACCCTGAAGATCTCCGTTATTCCAACCTGCTGAGCTGTATATAGGATTAATGGGTTCACCCTGCCATCTTTCCCTGCAGGAGTACATATGATGATTTCATTGCATCCGGCAAGATAAGCGGGTATCCCCAGCATGAGAACAGTTGAAAAGAGAGGAGCGGTTCCTCCTGGAATATAGAGACCCACTTTTTCGATTGCAATACTCTTTCTCCAGCATTTTACTCCTTTAATTGTTTCAACAGGAGGTTCAGTCCTGAGTTGTGGAGAATGGAAATTTTCAATATTTTTCTTTGCAAGATCTATTGCAGCCTTCAGTTCATCAGGTATTTGTGTGGCAGCATTGCGGATCTCATCAGGTGACACTTTCAGATTACAGGCAGGCACACCATCGAATTTCATGGAGAAAAAACTGACGGCTTCGTCCTTTTCCGATTTTACTTTATAAATTATATCTCTTACGACCTCTTCCAGATATGTTCTATCGATTGCAGGTCTTTTGCTGAGAGCATCCCATCTCTCCTTTTCCGGAAATAAAATTGTCTTCATTACAGGATCATTTTCTCAATTGGTATTACCAGAATTCCTTCAGCACCGGCAGCTTTCAACTGATCAATTCTTTCCCAGAACTCATCCTCTTTTACCACTGAGTGCAGACTGCACCATCCCTTTTCAACCAGGGGTACTATTGTCGGACTTTTCATCCCTGGCAGTATGGCACAAACATTTGAAACAGCAGCTTCAGGAGCATTGAGTAAAATGTATTTATTTTCCTTTGCATTTTTTACAGCCCTGATCCTGAAGAGCAGCCTCTTTAAAATGGCCTGTTTTTCACTGCTCAGATTCTTATTACCTATGATAACAGCCTGGCTCCTGAGTATAGTTTCAACTTCGTTTAATCCATTGGTCAGAAGAGTGCTGCCAGAGCTTACTATATCACATACAGCATCAGCCAGACCAATTCCGGGTGCTATCTCGACACTACCGCTGATCTCTTCAATTTCAGCTTTTATCCTGTTTTTTTTGAAAAAACCTGAAAGGATATGAGGATAACTTGTAGCCACTTTTTTATTCATGAACCAGGTCACCCCTGAATAGGTTTCCTCCTTTGGTATTGCCAGACTTAACCTGCATTGAGCAAAGCCAAGCTGTTCAATAACGGTTACATCCTTGTTCTTTTCAAAGACCATATTCTCTCCGAGAATTCCAATGTCGGCTACCTGTTGTTCAACATATTGAGGAATATCATCGTCCCTCAGGAACAGAAGTTCCACAGGGAAGTTCCTGGCAGTTGTTTTTAAAACACTTATCCCATTTGAGAACTTAATACCGCACTCTTCCAGTAATTTCTTTGAGTTTTCACTCAGCCTGCCGCTTTTTTGAATTGCAATTTTTAGTTTACTCATTATTCCTGAACATTTATGACTGAGCAAACCTCCGGGAAATAAAAAACCCGCCTGATCTGCTCAGCCGGGTTTATGATATTTTAATAATACACATATCAATTTCACCTCACCTGAGAGCAAGAATGAAAATGATGATGTGATATTATATAGCTCATTTCTTATAAATAGAAGGAGCAAAGGTAAAAAAAAATTAATAATAATTACAAAATATAATGCGATACAATATTCTTTCTGATTTTGCCCCCCAATTCCGCCATGCGGGACTAATACAAGGCTCATTTAGATAATTTCACTTATATCCAGAGAATTAGCTCCCCTTTAGGGGAGATGTCAGCGAAGCTGACAGAGGGGCTTTACACTCTTTCAGCAACCAGATCGCCAACTTCAGTTGTTGAATAACCCATACGACCGGCTCCCATATCCTTTAATTTGTTTGCTGTAACATACATAATAGCCTTTTCGATTGCCAGTGCTGCATCGGTCTCTCCAAGGTGATCAAGCATCATAGCTCCTGCTGAAACAGATGCCAGTGGATTTATGACATTTTTCCCGGTATATTTTGGAGCAGAGCCGCCAATTGGCTCAAACATTGAGACACCTTCAGGATTGATATTCCCTCCGGCTGCAATGCCCATGCCTCCCTGTGTAATGGCTCCCAGGTCGGTAATGATATCCCCGAACATATTACCGGTAACAATAACATCGAACCATTCAGGATTTTTTACCATCCACATGCAGGTAGCATCAACATGATAGTATTCACGGGTAATTTCGGCATATTCTGCCTTACCCATTTCATGAAATGCTCTTTCCCACAAATCATAAACATAAGTTAAGACATTGGTCTTCCCGCAAAGAGCAAGAGTGTTCTTTTTCTTTCTTTTTTTTGTGTATTCAAAAGCATACTTCAAGCAACGATCAACCTGCATGCGATTGTAAACCATGCTTTGAATTGCAATTTCATTTGGAGTGCCTTTTTGAGTGATTCCGCCAACACCTGTATATATCCCGCCTGAATTTTCTCTTACAACTACATAATCTATATGCTCCGGACCTTTATCTTTAAGAGGGGTTGGTACACCAGGGTAGAGTTTTACAGGACGAAGATTTATATATTGGTCCAGTTCAAAACGAAGTCGGAGAAGAATTCCTTTTTCAAGAATACCCGGTTTAACATCAGGATGTCCGATCGCACCCAGGAATATTGAATCGAATTTTTTTAGTTGTTCAGATGCAGAATCAGGAAGTACTTCTCCGGTTCTCATATAGCGTTCACCACCAAAATCAAACTCCTCATAATTAAGCTTAAAGCCATATTTTGAAGCAACGGCACTAAGTACTTTTTTACCTTCTGTGACAACTTCCAGACCAGTACCGTCACCGGGAAGAACAGCAATGTTGTAAGATTTGCTCATTTGTAATCTTTTTTAATGGTTATTAATTCAGCGTGCAATAATATGATTTTTAATTTTATTTGAGACAACAAAATAGCTATTTTCTTTCTCATTCAGCCCTTCAATTATATTCAACATTCTCTCAGTGGCTTTTATGGCTGATTCAGTCTGATCAGCATCTAGTCCTTTTGTTTTGAATTCCTTACCATTGAAATTCCAGGTGATAATTGTCTCCACAAGCGCATCTGTTTTTCCGCCGGGAGGAATAGATACTTCATAATCAGTCAGATAGGGATATTTTTTCCCAAGCTGGTCATAGATAATTCTTAGTGCTTTCATGAAAGCATCATATTGACCATCGCCAGAAGAGGTTTCCTGGTATACATTACCATCAATTTCTATCTGGACGCTTGCAACTGGTTTTAAGCCGTAAGAGAGCGAAAGCGAGTAATTCTTGATAAAGATCTTATAGTTTATCTGATCGCTGCCAAGTACGTCAGCAATAATAAATGGCAGATCCTCTGTGGTTACATTTTCTTTTTTATCACCCAGTTCAATGACCCTCTGAGTAACTTTGGCAAGTGATTCCGGATCAAGAAACAATCCAAACTCTTCGAGGTTTTTTCTGATAGTTGCTTTCCCCGATTGTTTGCCCAGGGCATACTTCCGTTTTCTTCCGAATCGCTCAGGCAGAAGATTATTATAATAGAGGTTGTCTTTATTATCGCCATCAGCATGTATCCCTGATGTCTGGGTAAAAACATTCTCCCCGATAAGAGGTTTATTAACCGGAATACGTATACCGCTGAATGTCTCTACTATTTTACTTGCTTTGGTTATCTCATATTCATTTATTCCTGTTTCAATATCAAGCAGATCGCGAAGAACACCGATTATACTCGAAAGCGGTGCATTCCCGGCTCTTTCACCAAGTCCGTTAATCGTGGTATGGAGCCCCTTAACGCCGGCTTTAACAGCCGCAAACACATTGGCAACAGCCATGTCATAATCGTTATGTGCATGAAAATCAAAATGCAGTAATGGGTACCTGTCAACAATTTTTTTGCAAAAGTTATAGGTTTGTTCCGGGTTAAGTATACCCAGTGTATCTGGTAGCATGAACCTGTCAATTTTTTCCTCCTTCAGGGAATCAAGCATATATAAAACATACTCTTGCGAATTGATCATCCCATTCGACCAATCCTCCAGGTAGATATTTACCCTCATACCAAGTTGCTCTGCCTTATTGATAATTTCCTTAATCTCCTTAGCATGAATTTCGGGTGTTTTCTTTAATTGTTTCTCCAGATGACGGAGCGATCCTTTGCAAAGAAGGTTAATTACCTTACCTCCTGCATCGTTTATCCAGTTCAGTGAGATATCACCGTCAACGAATCCCAGCACCTCTACTTTCAAATGCATGTTATTGTGGCGTGCCCAATCGGTTATCCTCTTCAATGCTTCCTGTTCTCCCGATGATACACGGGCAGAAGCTACTTCTATGCGGTCAACTTTTAAATCTCTCAGAAGAAGTTTAGCAATATGAAGTTTTTCCAGTGGTTTGTAAGATACTCCCTGCATCTGTTCTCCATCCCTGAGGGTGGTATCCATTATTTCAATTCTCATTTCACCAGGTTCTTACCGGCCTCATAACCGGTGATTAAATTTTTCAAACTCAATAGAAAATCTATATCATCGAGTCCCTTAAGCAGACACTCTTTCTTATATGAATTAATATTAAATCTGACACTGTCTCCTGTGGACATTATTGTAAATGTCTGTTTGTCCAGATCAATTTTAACTTTTGTGTCAGGCCTCTTTACGACCAGATCCTGGAGTTTTTTCAGGAGTTCTTCAGATATTACAATAGGTAAAAGGCCATTATTAAGCGCATTATTCATGAAGATATCGGCAAAAAAGCTCGATATCACTGCTCTGAATCCATAATCATAAATAGCCCACACAGCATGTTCACGACTTGATCCGCTGCCAAAATTTTTACCTGCAACGAGTACCTTGCCGTTATAGGCAGTGTTATTCAGAATGAAATCACTGTTTTTCTCACCACCTTTAGGATATCTCCAGTCGCGAAAAAGATTATCTCCGAAGCCCTCCCGGGAGGTGGCGCTTAGAAACCTGGCAGGAATAATCTGGTCGGTATCCACATTATCAAAAGGTAGCGGGACACAGGTTGACTCGAGAATATCAAATTTTTCTTTTGGCATTTCAATTTTTTTTATCGTTCGACTATTCAGAAATAAATTGACGGGGATCGGATATCACTCCCGTTATTGCAGCAGCAGCAGCTGTAAGCGGACTGGCAAGCAAAGTTCTTGCACCCGGTCCCTGCCTGCCTTCAAAGTTCCTGTTTGATGTTGAAACAGCATATTTCCCAGGTGGAATTTTGTCTTCGTTCATTGCCAGACAGGAGGAGCAACCAGGCTGTCTTACTTCAAAGCCTGCATTTTTATATATTTCAGTTAAACCTTCAGCTGCCATCTGCTCTTCAACCCTTTTTGAACCCGGAACGATAAGTGCAGTTACCTTATCATCTTTTTTTCTCCCCCTGATGATCTGTGCAAATGCCCTGAAGTCCTCTATCCTGCCATTAGTACAACTCCCGATAAATACATAATCTATCGGATGTCCTAGAAGCTTCATCCCTGGTTTAAGATCCATATAATCGAGTGATTTTAAATATGATGATGAGGCTTCACTGCTATTTCTGTTTTCAGAAAGGGGAATTGAACCATCAATTGCCATTCCCATCCCAGGGTTTGTGCCATATGTGATCATTGGTTTTATCATACCACCGTCAAATTCCAGTTCGCGGTCGAATATGGCCCCGGTATCAGATTGTAGTTTTTTCCACTGACTGACAGATGATTCTATGTCATCAATTCCAGGGATTAAGGGGAGCTTTCTCAGGTAATTGAAAGTAGTCTCATCAGGGGCAATTAATCCTCCCCGGGCTCCCATTTCGATGCTCATGTTGCAGATTGTCATCCTTGCCTCCATGCTGAGACTGGTAATGGCAGAGCCGCAATATTCAACAAAGTAACCTGTAGACCCACTTGCGGAGATCTCGGAAATAATGTACATGATTATATCCTTTGATGTCACTCCTTTTTGTAGTTTGCCGGTTACATTAATTTTCATCTTTTTCGGCTTGGGCTGAAGTATACATTGTGTGGCGAGAACCATTTCAACTTCACTGGTTCCGATACCAAAGGCAATTGTTCCAAAGGCTCCATGCGTTGAGGTATGGCTGTCGCCACATACAATTGTCATTCCTGGCTGGGTAAATCCGAGTTCCGGGCCAATCACATGGACAATTCCATTATCAGGATGGTTCAGACCATATAATTCGATTCCATATTCGGCACAATTTTCACTAAGTCTCTCAACCTGATTTCTTGATAACAGATCCCTTATCTGCAGATGCTGATCCTTTGTTGGTATATTATGGTCAGCGGTTGCAAGTGTACTGGCGGGACGGAAAACAGGTATGCCTCTCTCTTTCAGCCCGTTGAATGCCTGAGGACTTGTAACCTCGTGAATATAGTGGCGGTCGATATATAAAACATCCGGACCATCCTCTATGGAATGGACTACGTGTCTGTCCCAGATCTTGTCAAAAAGTGTTTTTGCTTCCAAGGTTTATTTATTAAATATTTGTTACTCCAGACTTTTTACCTCCCATGGTTTTGCCCCCTGTCTCAGGTGTTTGCCCCCCTGCCCCCCTGTCCCCCTGTCCCGCCGGGTTTTTGCCCCCCTTCCCCCTGAAGGGGGGTTAATTCGGCATACTGTATTAGTCCCCCTTTAAGGGGAAGGCCGCCTAAACTTGCCGAAGCTTTAGCGAAGGGAAGTGGCGGCCAGGGGGCAATACTAGTTTATTTTGGCAATTGCATCAATAAATGCTTCAACAGAGGCTGTAATAATATCTGTATTTGCAGAGAACCCATGATATAGTTTTCCATCGTTTTCCACCTGTATGTGGACTTTACCAAGATCATCGCTGCCTCTTGTAATAGCCTGAATAAGGAATTCCTCAAGGTGTACTGTTTTGCTGATAAGCTGTTTAACAGCTGTAAAAGAAGCGTCGATGGGGCCATTCCCTGATGCAGTGGCGAGATGAACTTCGCCATTTATTAATACACCAACAGTTGCTACAGGTATCATTGACTTCCCACATGAGACCTGTAAAAGATCAAGCTTAATCGATTTTTCTCCCTGGCTAACCTCCCCGGCAAGTATTCTGATATCCTCATCATTGATCTCCTTCTTTTTGTCAGCAAGCTGAAGAAAACGATGGTATATATCATCAAGTTCTTCCTTCCCCATTTTAAAGCCCAGCAATTCAAGATGGTGGTTGAGAGCTGCCCTGCCACTGCGGGCTGTCAGAATTATGGAAGACTCCCTTACACCTACCTCAACCGGATCAATGATCTCATAGTTTTCCCTGTGTTTAAGAACGCCATCCTGGTGAATCCCTGATGAGTGGGCAAATGCATTTCTTCCGACAATTGCTTTATTTGCCTGAACCGGCATGCTCATGAGAGTAGAAACCAGACGGCTTGTACTGAAGATCAGTTTTGTATTGATATCAGTTTTCAGATTGAGAGAATGGTGACTCTTCAGGATCATAGCTATTTCCTCGAGCGAGGTATTTCCGGCACGCTCGCCAATACCATTTATCGTAACTTCAACCTGTCTCGCACCGTTAAGAATTCCCATCATTGTATTAGCTGTTGCCATCCCGAGATCATTGTGGCAATGTGTCGAGATTAATGCCTTGTCAATATTAGGAACATTTTCTTTAAGGAACCTGATTTTCGCCCCATACTCTTCCGGTAAACAGTAACCTGTTGTATCAGGTATGTTTACAACAGTAGCTCCGGCTTTGATTACAGCTTCTATAACCTTTGCAAGGTATTCATTATCACTTCTGCCAGCATCTTCTGCATAGAACTCTACATCCTCCACAAATGTTTTAGCATATTTAACTGCATCGGCAGCTCTTTTAAGTATCTCTTCGGGAGTGGTTTTAATTTTGTATTTTATGTGAAAATCAGAGGTCCCTATTCCGGTATGGATTCTCTTTCTTTTTGCGAACTGAAGCGATTCGGCAGCTACTTCAATATCTTTTTTAACTGCCCTGGTGAGAGCACAGATAACAGGATTTGTGACCGCCCTGGATATCTCAACAACCGATTTGAAATCTCCGGGACTCGAAATGGGAAAACCGGCTTCGATAATATCCACTCCAAGTGCTTCCAAAGCCTGGGCTACTTCAATCTTTTCAATTGTATTTAACTGGCAACCAGGTACCTGTTCACCATCCCTCAGGGTGGTATCGAAAATAATGACCTTCTCGTCCATAGTAATTTATTTTTTAATAATACTTTATTATTTCACAGGTCTCAGTTTTCTAACTGCGGCACCAGCTCTCCACATTTCGGAATTACCAAGTTCCTTAAGTTCTCCGTCGAGCTGTTCTTTATAATTGGCAGCACCTGTTGAATTAAGTACCCTCACACACTCTTCGCCCGATTTAACTTTTTTATAGAGGTCGGTGAATACAGGCAGAGTGGCTGCTTTGAATTTTGGACGCCAGTCGAGAGCTCCCCGTTGTGCTGTTGCGCTGCAATTGGCATACATCCAGTCCATTCCATTTTCATCAACAAGCCGGATCAGGCTCTGAGTTAGTTCTTCGACAGTTTCGTTAAAGGCTTCTGATGGAGAGTGTCCGTTTTCCCTGAGTACCTGGTACTGAGCATCCATGATACCAGCCAGTGCTCCCATTAATACTCCACGCTCACCTGTCAGATCGCTGAAAACTTCCTGTTCAAAAGTAGTCGGAAAGAGATATCCTGAACCAATAGCAATTCCCAGTGCAATAGTCCGTTCTTCTGCCCTGCCGGTGAAATCCTGAAAAACTGAATAGCTTGAGTTTATTCCTGCTCCGGCAAGAAAGTTACGTCTGACACTTGTTCCGGAACCTTTTGGCGCACACAGGATAACATCGACATCGGCAGGGGGGATCACTCCTGTGTGATCTTTATAGGTGATCGAAAATCCATGAGAAAAATAGAGTGCATCTCCCTTTTTCAAACAAGGTTTAAGTTTTGGCCAGAGTATCCGCTGTGCCGCGTCAGATACAAGGTATTGTATTATGGTGCCTTTAGTTGCTGCCTCTTCAACTGTAAAAAGTGTTTTCCCGGGGACAAAACCATCTTTTAAAGCTTTTTCCCAATCGGCTTTAAATTCAGGAGCCTGTCCGATAATAACATTTATGCCATTATCTTTCATGTTCATTGCCTGAGCCGGCCCCTGAACTCCATAACCAATTACGGCGACAACTTCATTTTTAAGCACTTCGCGGGCTCTGGAAAGTGGAAACTCATCTCTTGTTACAACATTTTCTATTACTCCGCCAAAATCAATTTTTGCCATGATCTTTAATATTAATTATGTGATTAAATAAATTTTAATATAGCATCTCAGTTGTTTCAGCTTTGCACCGTTTTGCTTCATCCATCTCCTTAAGATACGAATTCAATTCTTTAACCTGCTTGGTAACAGCTACCCTTCCTGATCTCGCAAGTTGCAATACACCATAGGGCTCAAGTTTTTCAAGTAAATCAGTTATTTCTGCTTTATGGCCTGTTTTCTGAAGAACAATATATTCAGGCGTGATTTCCAGTACACGGGCATGATGGGCACGCATAAGATCATCAATTATATTCCCCGACATTAATCCCTTTGTTGAAACTTTGAACAATGCTATCTCGCGATAAATGATCTGATCGGAGGTATGGACAAATACTTTCAGCACATCGACCAGCTTCTCCATCTGCCTTGCAACTTTCTGGATCATCTCACTTGTGGTCTTTACTACAATAGTGAGGAGGTGTACTCCTTTAACTGCCGATTCAGAAGCCGTCAGGCTGTTAATATTTATCTGCCTGCGGGTCAGGATTATTGTTATCTGTCCAAGTATCCCGATATGATCCTCGGTAAAAACCGATATTGTAAATTCCTGTTTCATAGTATATAATTAACTTTTTTTTTCTCTGTGTAACACTGTGACACCTCTGTGAAACTCTGTGACAGTTCTTTTTTTGTTACACAGAGGGACACAGAGATCGCACAGAGAGCCAAAGAGGATTTGTATTTCATATTAATAAGTCAGTCTAATGTCGGAAACTGATGCCCCCGGTTCAACCATTGGAAATACATTCCCCTCTTTCTCAACTGTAATATCGAGCATGTAAGGTCCGGCTGTTGAAAACATCTCTTCGAGCGCGCCCCTGAGATCTTCTCTCTTAACAATCTTTTTCCCTTTAACACCAAATCCCTTTGCAATCATAATGAAATCGGGATTAACCAATTCAGTTGATGCATAGTTTTTCTTGTAGAACATGTCCTGCCACTGCCTTACCATACCGAGGTAATTATTATTCAGTATGATAATCTTAACAGGTATTTTATATTGTAAAATTGTTCCCAGCTCCTGAATGGTCATCTGAAAACCCCCGTCTCCGAGGAATGCTACAACATGTTTGCCGGGAGCTCCGATTTGCGCTCCTATTGAAGCCGGGAGTCCAAATCCCATAGTGCCCATACCTCCTGAAGTAATCCAGCTGTTTGGATGTATAAAATTATAATAGCGGGCGGCATACATCTGATTTTGTCCGACATCTGAAACAACTATTGCCTCCCCTATAGTAATTTCTGATACATGCCTTACAACTTCACCCATTCTAAGCTCGCCTTTTTCAGGCTTTGTTTCCGGCTTTATAACTTTGTCATATTCAGTCTTATCGCAAATTCTAAATTCTCTTATCCATTTTTCGAAAGAGTTCTTATTAACTAATGGTGTCAGGTATGTGAGTGCCTCTTTGGCATCATTGTTTATCTCGACATCGACCGGAACATTTTTATTTATTTCAGCCTGATCTATTTCAATATGAATAATTGTTGCCTGCTTTGCATATTTCTTCAGGTTACCGGTAACCCGGTCGTCAAAACGCATTCCAATGGCAATGATAAGGTCAGCCTGGTTTGTAAGAAGATTTGGTCCGTAATTACCATGCATCCCAAGCATTCCCGCATACAAACGGTGACCGGAAGGGAATGCAGACAATCCAAGTAAAGTAGAGGCTACCGGGATGCCTGTTTTTTCTGCGAATGCCAACAACTCTTCTTCAGCCCTCGATAACAGCACTCCATGTCCAGCAAGAATCAAAGGTCTTTCGGCATGGTTGATAATTATAGCCGCCGATTCTAACGCCTTGGTATGCAGCGGAATACTCGGATTATAGCTTCTGATATAGTCGCATTTAATATATTTGAAATCGAGCTTTTCGATCTGAGCATCTTTTGTTATATCTATCAGAACTGGTCCCGGACGACCCGATTTTGCAATATAGAAAGCTTTGGCAATTGTTTCGGGTATATCCTGCGGCCTTTTGACCTGGCAGTTCCATTTTGTAACAGGCATTGAAACACCAATAATATCAGTCTCCTGAAAAGCATCTGTGCCAATAAGTCCTGATACTACCTGGGCAGTTATGAATACCATGGGAACTGAATCAAGGAAGGCATTGGCTATTCCTGTAACAAGATTTGTAGCTCCGGGACCCGATGTGGCAAAACAGATGCCTGGTTTTCCCGTAACCATTGCATAAGCCTGGGCAGCATGTGCAGCTCCCTGCTCATGACGGGTAAGATAATGAGTTAGTTTACCTTCATAATTTATGAGCTTGTCATATACAGGCATTATTGCTCCGCCCGGATAGCCGAAAATAGTATCCACACCCTCCTCGATCAGGCTTTGCAAAAGAGCTTCTGCTCCTGATATGTGCTCATGTCCATTAACCATTAAAGTAGCAATTTCGGTCTCTTTTTCAGTCTTCATATAAGTAAAGTCTAGTAGTATTTATATTTTAATCGTTTTGGCTTGCGGCAAGCGGCGTGGGGCGTGCGGCTTCCGGTTATCCAGTACCTTGCACCCTGCACCCTGCACCTCGCACCCCGCACTTCAAATAATCCTCACAGCCCCCAGGTCCGCTGAACTTACAGTTGCAGCATATGCTCTGAGCGAAGAGGGAATTATCCTGTTACGGGTGGCTGGTTTATAAGCTTTGTCACCTCTCGATTTCTCCTCTTTCTCTCTTTTTTCGAGTTCACTGGCTGATACCAATACATTTATTGTTCTTCCTGTAATATCTATTTCGATTTGATCTCCTGTTCTGATTAGAGCAAGTGTGCCTCCTGCCGCAGCTTCCGGGGAGACATGGCAGATCGATAAACCAGATGTGCCTCCCGAGAACCGGCCGTCGGTGATAAGAGCACACTCTTTACCAAGTCCTTTAGATTTCAGATAGGAAGTAGGGTAGAGCATCTCCTGCATTCCAGGTCCTCCTTTTGGTCCCTCATACCTGATAACAACCACATCGCCGGATATAACATCGCCATTAAGAATTCCATCCACAGCATCTTCCTGCGATTCAAATATCCGGGCATTTCCCTTAAATGAAAAGAGCGATTCATCAATCCCTGCCGTCTTTACGATGCATCCTTTTTGTGCAATATTCCCATAGAGGACAGCAAGTCCTCCGTCCTCACTGTAAGGATGTTTTACTGACCTGATACATCCTTTTTCCCTGTCAGTATCAAGTTCTTTATAGGCACTTTTATGAGATCCCATCTTAAGATTTTTTATCATCGAGGGAGCACTGCTGAAAATATCAAATGCGGCCGGTATTGCTTTACCTCCCATAATATCCCAGTCAGAAACAGCATCCTTCAGAGTTGGATAATCAACTCGTTTTACGGATGTATCTATAAGTTTTCCCCGGTCAAGCTCACCCATAATCGATAGTATGCCACCTGCCCTGTTAACATCCTGAATATGATATTGCGAGCTGGGAGATACCTTACATATATTAGGTATTTTCCTTGAAAGTTCATCAATATCTTTCATTGTAAAATCAACCTCTGCTTCCTGAGCGATTGCAAGAAGGTGTAGCACCGTATTCGTGGAGCCTCCCATTGCTATATCTAGCGACATGGCATTCATGAATGCCTGGCGGGTTGCTATCGCACGCGGAAGAACTGACGCATCTCCATCAACATAATATCTGTTAGCCAGATCAACTATTAACCCGGCAGCTCTTTCGAACAGCTTAACGCGGTTCAGATGAGTAGCTACAATTGTCCCGTTTCCGGGAAGAGCCAATCCAAGTGCTTCGTTCAGACAATTCATGGAATTGGCCGTGAACATGCCGGAGCAGGATCCGCAGGTAGGACATGCTGAATTTTCAATCTCATCGAGTTGCTTGTCACTTACAGAATCATCTGCAGCAGCAACCATTGCATCGACGAGGTCAAGATATTTATTATTAAGACGACCTGCTTCCATAGGGCCACCCGATACAAAAATCACAGGTATATTTATTCTCATGGCTGCCATCAGCATCCCGGGAGTTATCTTGTCGCAATTGCTTATGCAGATCATTGCATCAGCAAGATGGGCATTACAGACATATTCCACACTATCGGCTATCAACTCCCTGGAAGGCAGGGAGTAAAGCATTCCTTCATGTCCCATTGCAATACCGTCATCAATGGCAATTGTATTAAACTCAGCAGCAAAACACCCCCTCTTCTCAATCTCTCTTTTAACAACCTGTCCAATTTCATGGAGGTGGGCATGTCCGGGAACAAATTGTGTAAAGGAGTTAACAACAGCAATAACCGGCTTTCCAAATTGTTCCTGTTTCATTCCGTTGGCGCGCCACAGACTTCTGGCACCGGCCATATTACGGCCGGTAGTTGTCTTTGAGCTCCTGAGTGGATTCTTCATCTTATTAATATCTTATTTAGCAAAAAAGCTTCCCGGTTCTCCGGAAAGCTTCTGTATGTTTATACAATACATATTATTCCCGGGTCATGTGCGCTGAGTAATTATAAGGACGAGGGCAATAATATGGATTATAGATATTCTCACTTTTTATTATTAAATGTGGGACAAATGTATTTAATATTTTAATAAATCAAACAAAAAGTGCTTATTATCTTCAATAATAATATTATAAATTTAAAACACAAGAGTTTAATTCATTAATATTTATACTGTATAACAAGATATTAACCGGATTTGTTTAGAGTATCAGAGATTTCGATGGAGTTGGATTTATTTCCATGGAATGGATATTTGGTACTTTATAACTGTCAGGAAGGGAATGATCCAATACTCTCTAGTACTCTTCTATTATTGTATCAATCAGAACTTTAAAATCCGGTAAGATTTCCCTGATAGTCTTATATACCTGATGTAAGTTTATTCCGAAATATTCGTGTGCCGCATAATTTCTGAATGAACGTGGAAGATGCCACTCATACGGGTATTTTTTTAAAATATCCTGATCAACATACTGGATAGCTTCACCAATTATGATAAATTGATAAAGTACACTACTGTTTAGCATATCATTTTCTAAAAACTCAGTTTCAGTGATATTTTCACAGTATCTTAATATCTTCCCGGTAGCCCCGGAAATATGATTTAATCTATCAAAACTGGTTGGTAATTGATCATCCATAAATTAAAATTTTATCTTTTTCAATGTTGTTTACTGCAAAAGGCTTAACATAACCTTCTTCTACCAGATCAATTTTTATATTTATTAATTCTTCAAGGTAGTATTTAATATCAGCGTAATCCAGAAGCGTTCCGGAAGCTTTATCTGAATATTTAACCATCAGATCAATATCACTCTTCTGATTATAATCGCCTCTTGCAAAAGATCCGAAGATCCACGCTTTGGCAACTCTTCCGTCTTTTGAGAGAAAATCCCTGATTATTTCAATTATTTTCTCCCTGCTGAGTAGAGGAGTCTTCATATAGACTAATTTTTCTTCGGCAACCTGAATTGCTGCTGACCCAAGTCTCTCATTTTTTACATCGTCCAGAAGTTTGTCAGAGAGCCAGGATATGATAAGACTATCTTCATCCAACTTATAATACTCTGCAAATTTCACAACATTTTCATGTCTGGCTACTCGTTTTCCGTTCTCAATTTTGCTCAGAATAGCCTGATCTATATCAAGATAGGCAGCTACAACCCGTAAAGGAACACCTTTTTCCTTACGGAGCCTCTTAACCTGTTCAGCAAAGCTCTCCATGTTTTGAATATATTGTTTTGACAAAAATAATCAAAAATTAATAAATAACAAATATAGTTGTTCCCAATTTATATCCTGGTATTGGTTTGTATGTTCTCTGAGCTTTTAATAAGTTATCTTATGAATCCATCCCCTGATCCCTTCCCTTAAGTCTAACTAAACTTTATACTCATCTTATTACTATTCTAATAACCAGAGAGTTAATAAGAGTATAGTTTGTCTGGAACAGATAAAGCCGGAGGCTTTGAATTCCAATAACCCCGGCACATCCGGGGTAGCGGAGAAATCAATCGTCACAACCCCGGACGGGGTTGAAGTTCTTCAACGCTTCTGGCGTCAAAAAAAACCTTTTAACCGCAAAGAACGCTAAGTTATTGCAAAGGACGCAAAGTTAAGACCTTGTATTTCTTTTCTTTGCGAACTTTGCGGTTATTGGATTTCGTCTTTTTAGACAACCCCACAGAGTTATTATTATAATGCTTTGATCAGATAGTTGGTTTGGTAGTTACTTTACCTTTTACATCAACTTTTATTACGGAGGCAATTGCATCAGGAGCCTTGGATGGAAGCGAAATTGTAAGAGATCCATCCTTCGAAGCAGATGATTTAAGTGTCGCTCCGGTAGCAATCAGTTTCGCCGAGACAACCTTGTTAGTCATTTCAGGAATTACCAGTTTCCCATCTGCCGGCCATTCGAAAACCGAGAAGTAGACTGATGTACCCGATTTTGTCTCTTTAACAGTACATCGGCCCCATGGGAACAGACCCCATGGACTTGCTTTGGTGCCATATACTGCTTCACCGTTAACCTTCATCCACTGACCCATTTTTGCAAGGATATCAATCGATTCCTGTGGAAATTCACCAAGACTGGTTGGTCCGACATTCAGTAAAAAGTTACCACCTTTTGAAGCAATGTCAAGGAGATTATGGATAAGTGTTTCAGGCGATTTGTAATTATGGTCGTAGCTTTTATAACCCCATGTTCCGTTCATTGTCATGCATGTTTCCCAGTCGGTCCCGTCAAGATCCTTAAGGTTAGGGATCCTCTGTTCAGGGGTTTTATGATCTCCCGGGAAATTTGGCCGTTTAAGACGGTCGTTCGTTATAATGGCCGGTTGCAGGGCAAGCAACGACTGCAGTTTGGTTGCGGCATCGTCGGTCATATTGGTTGGTGTGTCCCACCAGAGGACTGCCAGATCACCATAGTTTGTGAGCAGCTCTTTTACCTGGGGAACAGCCACATCATTAATATATTGTGCAAAAGTCTTCTTCTCCTGCGCCGGATCCCAGTGGCCCATATGTTCTTTTGTATAGGCATCAATTATTACAGAATCAGGATTTGCCCATCCCTCCTTTGTTATCTTACGGGCGGCTGATCCGCCAGGATTATTCCAGTCCTGAGCCTGGGAATAGTAGAACCCAAGTTTTATGCCATATTTTTTACAGGCTTCGGTAAGTGGTTTCAGGAGATCTTTACCATAAGCTGTTGCATCCACAACATTCCACTTGCTGGCTTTTGACTCAAACAGGGCAAACCCGTCGTGATGTTTGGATGTAATGACAATATATTTCATCCCGGCGTCCTTTGCCATTTTAACCCAGGCATCCGGATCATATTTTACAGGGTTGAAATCTTTCGCCATTCGCTGGTAATCTGCCACGGGAATCTTCCCCCGGTTCATTATCCATTCACCTATCCCGCCTATCTGACGGCCATCCCAGGTGCCTGCCGGCAGGGAATATACACCCCAGTGAATAAACATACCAAAACGAGCTTCCCTCCACCACTCCATTCGTTCATCCTTTGTCAGGGATTTCTGGGCAGGTAGATTCTGTCCAATAAATAATAAAACCGTGAGTAAAATAGTTGTCTTTTTCATATCCCTTTAATTATTAAATGAGTATAGGTTACTATGCACAATTAAAGTTCTTTATAAACATATTCTTACCCCCATCCCGGGATTCAGCTTCAGTCATTAATCAGATTGAGCCTGATATTTCTCAGAGCTCCGGTTGTTTTATATGTAGTGATCCCAAAAGGTACTGATGATTCAACTTCCCATCTTAAAGATAAATCGGAATTGTCAATAATAAAATCAACTATTTTTTCATCCTCAATCCAGGCTTCAATTTTTTTGTCGGTCACTCTAAGCCGGATTCCATACCACCAGCCTGAACCAAAATGAAAGACATTGCCTGTCGGGTTGTTAGCAGCGTCATATCCGTCTATACAACTCAGACCTACCAACGATCCGCCCCATCCACCCAGGACCAGGGTCAGGAAAGATTCTTTCACGGGAAATGTCATCCCGCAAAAAAAGTCAGATCCTTCAATACGTTTTGCCTCAAGATTAACCTCATAATTTGTAACGGGAAAATCTTTAAGCCATCTGATACCTGAAATTTGTGAGCCCTTACCAATAATAACACAACTATCAGCTATTGATATCTTTCCATGCCCTTCAAATTCGATGACCTCCCATCCATCAAGAGACACTCCGTTAAACAGCATCCGGTTGTCCTGTACAGATTTACTGTTAAGCAACAAAAAAATTGTGAGAGTAACTTGCAAAATATTCATAAACAGAATCTTGATTAAAGTAAATCTACCTGAACTGCTTCATATATTCAAGAAATTTCATAGCGCATTTATCCAGATTTTCTATCGATCCGCCACCCTCCAGGACTTCACACATCTCATAAGCTATATAGCCCTGGTAACCGATCTCTTTCAATGTATTTATAAAACTCTTATAATCGAGGAACCCTTCACCAATAGGAACAGCCCTCATCTGCGATTGCAGTTTGGTGTAGTTGGTTTGCAGGAGCTGGTACTGGAATCGTGGAAGTTCTTTGTAATCGGCTGTAGTTGTGTGGACTATATATGGTTTCATGGTGTATATAGCTTTCTTTATTTCTTCAGAAGAGAGTCCTTCAAGTGTGGGTGACCAGCAATCGAATGCTGCTTTTACGTTTGGAAGGTTTACTTCATCGAGCAGCCATTTCATGGCATCGTGGTGAATGGCAATATCGTGATGGTTCTGGACAGCGAGAGTAACTCCATATTTTGCTGCAATTTTACCGGCCATCTGAAGCCCTTCCACTACCAGGGCATATTGTTTATCGTAAGGTATGTCAGGCCGTTCATAACCGGTATATATCCTTACCATATTGGTTCCCAGGTCGTGTGCCATACGGGCAAGTTCGCCAACATAAATGGCCTCTATCTCTATCATCGGGATACCTGCTTTGTCTACTCCGGCAGCAAAATCTGTGTACCCGGCCAGACATACAAGCTCAAGCCCAACCTCCTTAATTCTCGCTTTAAGTTTCAGCCTGGCAGCCTCGTCATAGTCGATAAGTGAGACATGGGGACGTTTTGCTGCAAGCATAACACCGTCGAAACCAAGTTCTTTTGCTTTTAAAAGGAACTGATCAACAGTAAGGGTCGCCTGTCCGCGCCATATACCCATATAACTTACAGAGTGAAGGCAGGTCTTTACCTTAAAGTCATTCGGATTCCCGGAGGGTACCTTTTGTCCTGTAACAGCAAGAGTCAATAAATTAAACAGAGCAATAATAAAAGTAATTCTTTTCATGTCGATCGGGTTATAATTGAAACGATAAATATAATTAAAAGAGCAGGAATCTCAAATTAATTAACACAGCAATGGTATTTATGGACTGTAGAGACAAGCCAAGGCGTGTCCCTGACTATTACGGGATTATCCATTTGGTGTGGGACAGATTCTATTAGTTTATGCAGTAATGCGACCGGAGATTCCTCACTCAGCCTCTCCTTCGCTTTGCTCAGGATTCGGCTTCATTCGGAATGACAGGTCATTTTTTATAAGGAGGGGGATAGAGTTGGAGGTTCGCCAGGGCGAACCTCCAACTCTATCCCTGTGACCCCAGGAAGTCCTGTCATCCCGAGTTCCGCATCAGCGGAACGAGGGATCTCCATCTTGCCTTACGGGATCGAACGGTGCAGTGCAGTGCTTTTGTTTCATATTCCAGAACATGTCTAGGCATGACCCTGTGAAGATCAAAACGAACGGTGTTTTTTTCATATCCCAATAATTTATTATCTTGTAGTTGCAAATCTGAATTTGTAATACTTTGATAATGAAAATATTAACATTTTTTATTGCACTGTTTTTTTGCATTACAGTTTCGAGTGCGCAGAAGAAACCATCCGAAGAACAAAAAAGTCAGAGAATTGAAAAGATCATCAATTCCAACTGGACATTCAATTATTTCCCTTACGAATCTGCATCAGAGGGCTATGAAGCCCCCGGATTCAACGATTCCAAATGGCCGGCTGTAAGCATACCTCACACGTGGAGCACCTATGAAACAACAGGTGAACTCCACCCGTTTATCAGGAATGCTGCTGAGAGTGACAATCCATACTGGTGGACAGGATGGGGCTGGTACCGCAAGCACTTTTCAATCAACACCCTTTATTCCGACAGAAAGATATTTATTGAGTTTGAGGGTGTTCAGAAATATTGCAAAGTATGGCTAAACGGTAAATACCTGGGCGAGCATAAGGGCGGATATGGTTCATTCGACTTTGATATTACCAAAGTCATAAAGCCGGGGGAGAATAATGTGCTGGCAGTAGCAGTTAATAACCGCCAGAAAGATGAGTTCAGCATACCTCCAATGGCTGCAGGAAATTTTAATGTCTATGGTGGAATTTACCGCGATGTGATACTGGTTTTGAAAAATAACCTCTACATTCCCATGCAGGGTTCTGCAAGTCATGAAGGAGGTACTTTTGTCACCACACCTCAGGTCTCTGAAAAGGAGGGTATTGTCAGAGTCCGGACCTGGGTTAAGAACGACAATCAGCAAAAGAAAAGCTGCACTCTGATAACATCTGTTGCTGACGCATCAGGTAAATTAGTACAGGAAATCAAATCAACTGCTGATATAAATCCGGGTCAGTTATATATGTTTGACCAGACCTCAAAACCAATTAGAAACCCAAATTTATGGTCAAATGAAAATCCATATCTCTATAAGGTTATTTCCACGGTACTTGATGGTAAAGATCTGGTAGACAGCTATACCAGTACTCTCGGTTTTCGCTGGTTCCGGTGGGATTACAAAGAGAATTTCCTTTATGTTAATGGAAAGAAGATGGTAATTCATGGAGGCAACCGTCACCAGGAATATCCCTGGCTTGGAGATGCCATCCCTAAATGGATAACAGTGATGGATTATCTCGATATGACTGAGAACCTGAACTATAACTTCATGCGAACTGCCCATTATCCTAACGATAAACTGGTTTATGAACTGGCTGATAAACATGGAATTGTCATTGATGAGGAAACTCCAAGTATAAAGAACCAGCTCTTTTCAGTTGAAGTGCAGGAGCAGCAAATGAAAGAGATGATACGTCGCGACCGCAATCATCCGAGCATCATGTTTTGGAGTATGGGCAACGAGACCAATCACGCAGTCGACTCAAAATATGCTGTTGCAGAGGATACTACAAGGATTATAACAGCGCGCAGGGTATCAGATGGTTCAGCCGGAGCATTTGTTAAACACACTGATGATAACCTCGCCATTGAAAACCTCCTGAGATGCACAATCAGAGGCTGGTATAACATGGATGTGAAGAACCTTGAACCATCAGACCAGCAGCATTGCGGGACAGAAGAGCATCAGCAGAATATGTTAAAGGAAAGCGGACAGTTTGGAACCGTGAACCTTTGTACCTGGCTCTACGAAGATCATGGAGCCGACAGGGAATATCTTAATTCACCCCTTCTTCATGTTAACCCGAAAGGATATGTTGATGTTTACAGGATTCCGAAATATGCATACTACTTCTGGCAGGCAAACTATTATGATAAACCGATGGTATTTATTCAGCCTCATTACTGGAGATCGCAATATATTGGTCAGAAGAAAGATATTGTGGTAAATTCCAATTGCGACAGGGTTGAACTGAAGGTGAATGGAGTCAGTAAGGGATCTCAGTTGCCTGATGATGCCAATTTCCATAGTGTAACCTTTAAGGAGGTGATTGTTGAAAATGGCGTTTTAACGGTAGCTGGTACCATGAACGGACAAACAGTAACTTCGCAGGTAGTGCTGGCAGGAGAGCCGGCCAGGATAGTACTTAAGGGATCACATCAGAAAATACCGGCCGATAGAGGATCTGTAGCAATCGTAACTGCAGATATTGTTGATTCAAAAGGAAATCACATTTATGGCGCTACGAACTCAATAAGATGGACAATAACAGGTCCTGCTATACTTGTTGGTCCGGCTATTTATGAAACGGATATTGATAAACATCATCAGATGGAGGGGGTCTGGTATATGGATATGCCAGTATCAAATGTTATCAGGTCAACCGGAGCCGCTGGAAAGATAAATGTTACAGTATCGGCCGGAGGACTGGCATCAGGATCATTTGAAATCCTTGCGGAGGATCCAATCCGGGATAATTCCGTTATTATGGAACCGCCTCTTGTGGATGAAGGACGCAAACAGGTTAGCAGGATAATGCTCACAGTTAACCGGTTGGAGGAGGCTCCACAGGAGATTAAGATGATATTCGATGAATTGAATCTGAAACAGCCTGATAAACAAGGGTATGCAAAGGCTATCAGGGATATATTAATTAAGAATAATCCTGCGCAGGATTCTGCCACGGTAGAGTTCAGAACACTGGTTACCCTCTTTGCCTCATATCTTTTAAATAACAATGGGCGCCTTATTGCTGATGACTATAATTTCAATACAGATCATTATAATAATTGCCGTTTAATATCGAGCTATATAGATGCTACCAGGCTACCTCCACTTTTTAAGGAGGGATTAAAAAGTTATTATTCCGATGCAATTATAAAGCAGGGTAATGAGAAAAATGCCGGGGAGGAGATGAACTGGCTGAATTGGATTCCATCAGGAGGTTCGGTAGTGATATACCAGGAAGGGAATGTTGTTAAACCTGTGAAGGATGCGAAAGGCACAAATAAAAACAGGCTGCTCGATCTTATTCCGCTGGTTCATCCCGGTTTCGTCAACTTTTCTGAAGAGGCGAAAGAGAGGGCACTGATCTTCATCAGTAAAATGAATCCATATATCAAGGCCTCATATACGAGTGAGCAAAGCCGGGAGGGGAATCAGGAAAAAGTTACAACCGTCTCATATCTGGCTGAGCCCGGGAAACCTATTCTGATACCTGAATTCAAGTTTATTGCAGAATAAAACAAAAAAAAAGAACCAACAAGGAGACCCACTGAAGAATTACAGACGTTCACTGAGAAATTTGAGTATATTAGTGAACTGGTTGTGAATAATAGCATATAAAATTCAATATTATGAAAATCATACTATCCATTCTGTTTTTTCTGATTGCCGGAACCGGAGCTGTTTCCGCTCAGCTGCCCCAGGATGTTTACAAGAAGCCTCTGAAGGAGGTCCTTACTGACATAGAATCGAGGTATAACATTAAGCTTCAGTACAGTGAGAGCCTTGTCAGAGGTGTTGAGGTGATGTACCCGACATGGCGTTATCGCATTGAAACAGAGCCTACTCTGACAAATATCCTTATGCCTCTTGACATGGTTTTTCAGAAGACGGGTGACAATACATACAGGGTCAGCAAGTACGTTTATAATGAGAGACCGCCGGATGAAGGGCAAAAACATCTTGATAAATTAATAGCAAGTTATCCTGATAGCCAGTTATGGGAAAAAAGAAAAACTGAACTCAGGAATTGTTTTTTTGAGCAGTTGGGTCTTTCCCCGATGCCAAAGAAAACACCCCTTAACCCTGTTTATACACCTGTTCGTAAATTCGACGGATACACTGTTCAAAATGTCGGAATTGAGACTTTACCAGGGGTATACCTGTGTGGTTCTCTTTACAGGCCGGCTAAAGGCAAAGGACCATTTCCTGCAATAATTTGTCCGCACGGACATTTTTCAGATCCCGATTTAAACCTTAACGGACGTTACAGACCTGAGATGCAGTACAGGTGTGCTACCCTTGCAAGAATGGGAGCAGTTGTTTTCAGTTACGAGATGTTTGCTTATGGAGAATCACTTCTACAGGTTGATAAGGCCGACCACAGGACATCTTTCGCTTTAACGATTCAGACTCTAAATTCCATAAGGTTACTTGATTTTTTATCTACATTGCCATATATTGACATGAAGCGTATTGGAGTGACAGGAGCCTCAGGCGGGGGAACACAGTCATTCCTTCTTACTGCTCTTGATGAGAGGGTAGCTGTCAGTGTTCCCGCTGTAATGGTATCTGCCTACTTTTTCGGAGGCTGTGCCTGCGAAAGCGGATTGCCTATTCATTCCTGCTCCAGCCTTGGTACCAACAATGCTGAAATTGCAGCCATGGCATCACCGAGACCAATGCTCGTGATATCAGAAGATTCCGACTGGACACAATATGTACCTGAAATTGAGTATCCCTACCTCCGGAAAGTCTATAAACTTTATGGAAAGGAAGGGGAGGTTGATAATTTCCATATTACAGGTGAGCCTCATAACTACGGCATAACAAAGAGGCTTGCGATGTATGATTTCATGGCAAAGAAACTTGGACTGAACATCAACGCGGTAAGGGATAAATCAGGTAAAGTGGATGAGTCAAAGGTGACTATTGAGCAATATGAGGCACTTCTTGTCTTTGGAAAGGACGGAAGCAGTTTACCGGCAACAGCAGTCAAGGGGGCGGATAAGATCAGGGAGGTGCTGAAGTCGTTGCAGTAGCCCCCTACTTGACCACCTCATGTTTCGCAATATACTCCGGGTCAATATCTAATCCGAAACCCGGTCCGGAAGGAACAGTAACAATACCATCATCGCTTTCCAGGGAAGATGTTTTGCACTCATAAGGTATATCCCTGTTGAACCCTTTGAACTCGTGATATGGTCCGGCATTGGGTATAACCGATACGAAATGCATCATATAAAGATATCCCAAACCTGATCCCGAAATATGCGGAGTACATTGTTTCCCGAAAGCATGTGCCATCCTGGCAACTTTCATCGATCTTATCATACCACCGAAATAGAACATATCGGGCTGAACGATCTGAAGCGCGTCATTGGCTATCAGCCAGCGGAACATATGCATGCTGGGTTCCTGTTCACCTCCTGCAATGGGGATATTGAGACCATCCGAAACCTCTTTTGTCTCTTCGTACCAGTCAAATGGCACAGGCTCTTCATAAAAGTCAATTTTGTATTCCTCCATAATCCTGCCTATCCTTATTGCTTCATCAGCTGTATAGGAACCGTTTGAATCTGCGTAGATAACCATTTTATCTCCGAATGTTTTTCTTACCAGGGGAATTAGTTTTTCGCTTCTGCCTGCAGGATACTCATAATTATTACTCATTCTCCCGCCGACTTTAAACTTCAGGGCTTTGGCTTTCGTTTCTCCTACCTCCTTTATAAGATGTTCTATTGTAAGCTCGGCAGTTATGTCGCGTTCTCCATTGGCCTGGTATACAGCAATCCTGGGATTATGAATATCCCCTATTAGTTGCCCTATCGATTTGTTAACCAGACGACCCAGCATATCAAGAATTGCAAATTCAATTGTTGCCAGAGGGACCCAGAGGGCAAGGTTTTGCATCTTATAATTACTCTGATAGACATAAACCTCTTCAAAAAGTGATTCAAGATCGCGGGCATCTTTCCCGATGAAAAATGGTTGAAGACGATTGATAAAGACAGGGTAGAGCGATATCATCTGGGCATTATTTGCGACAGAGATTCCGGCAGCTCCGTCTTTTGACCTGACCCTGCAGAGAAAAGTTTTCTTATAACGTAAAAGTTCAAGTGATTCGATCACCACAGGAGATTTAAATTGCTCCCTGTTCAGGACAGGTTTATTAATTATCTCATCGAGTTTTGAGTATTTTTCATTCCCTGTATCCGTAGCAAAAGATCTTAATGGGAGTGAAGCTGCAGCTGCTCCGGCAAGAGAGGTTGAGATAAACTTACGGCGATTGGTTTTCATACTATTTTTTTCAATGATTTGAATATTTATTTCATTTCAAAGATAACATTTCTATACTCTTTCCACCCGGTTTAGGAAATCAGTTTGTAGTACTTACGGGCGGTTGCTTCGTCGTCAGACCAGTTCCGCTGGCCCTTTGTCACTTTTTCTTTATAATCTTCAAATTCACCTGCAATAACCAGCATTGAGTCAAGGGCTTCCTTCATTATGTTGTAGAGCCAATCCTTCCGGAATTCTTCTCCTCTGGCATAGATCCGACAGCCAAAATATGCTGTGGCTGATTTCTCGTAAAGCTAACTAGTTAATAATGTTATGTAAAAGAGATTAATTATCAAATGAGAATCATTCCTAAAAGAGAATCATTCTCATTTAGGAATGATTCCTATTTAATAACAAGTTCATTTGCCTCCTATGCCTTCCTTCTCTTAATACCGGCTCAATCTGAAGACTACGCTGAGCCTGGGGATTTTTAAGTCACTAATTTAATCCTTCTCTGTGTCTCTTTGTGGTTCTCTGGGCTTCCCTGACTGCCGTCAGGCAGGTCTGTGTAACTAACAATAAATTAGAACTGTAACTGAGTCCCACAGAGCATTCACAGAGCTCCACAGAGGTTTCTATGAAAAAATGTTGTATATTTGACCAAAATTTAAAAATCCTGATCAATATGAAGAAAAGAAATCTATTTAATGTATTAATGCTTATTGCAGCTGTTAGTCTGACTATTACAGCGTTGAATTCATGTGCCCCGAAAGGGAAGAATATCGGATTACAATTGTACTCTATTCGTGACTCTATAAACAAGGATGTTCCCGCTGCAATAGCCAAAGTTGCCGCAATGGGTTACAAATTTGTTGAACCTGCCGGTTATAACAATGGTATGTTTTATAAGATGGAACCAGCTGAGTTTAAAGCCTTACTGGAAGCCAATAAGATGACAATGGTCAGTTCACATACAGGCCGTAATGCCCCTGATTCAACAAATTATGAAGAGACAATGGCATGGTGGGATGCATGTATCGACGCACACGCAGCAGCAGGTGCAAAGTTCATAGTTCAGCCATCAATGGGGCGTTCAGCATATCAAAGCCTTGAAGGACTGAAGGCGTACTGCGATTATTTCAATGAAGTCGGAGCGAAATGTAACGCAAAAGGGATACGTTTCGGATATCATAATCATTCCCAGGAGTTTTCAATGAAACTCGATAGTACAGTTGTCATTTATGACTATATGCTTGAGAATACTGACCCTGCGAAAGTGATGTTTGAAATGGATCTTTACTGGACAGTTATGGGTGGGGCTAACCCTTTGGATTATTTCAATAAATATCCCGGACGTTTTGAACTATGGCACATAAAAGACAAATATGAGATTGGAGGTGAAGGAACAATGATGGATTGGCCTGCTATCTGGACCGGGGCTGAAAAATCCGGTATGCAATATGGTGTTGTTGAGGTGGAAGAATATAATTCTGATGAGTTTACCAGCTGCAAAATGAGCTATGATTTTCTTAATGCAGCAGAATTTGTAAAGATGCCAAAATAGTTAGCATCCATTTTTAATCATTTTTTTTTGTTACTTAAAACTAACCTTAAAATATACTGGTCATCGAATAATCGCGGTGACCAGTTTTTATTTGTCATGAAAACTGATTGATAATGAGCTATTATTAATTAATAATAGTTGATCAGGGGATTAAAACTACCTTGATCAATCCGGGTTCTTTCCTGTACAGCCTGTCAAACCAGGCAGCTCCTTCGGATAATGGAGCTTCAGCGGAAAGTACAGAGTTCATATCAATTTCCCCTCGGGCAATCATATCAAGTACAGCAGGATATTCACCACATATTGCACAGCTTCCCTGTAACCTTAATTGACGTGTTACAACCAACTGCAAGGGCATTTTGACGGAGGGGGAGAGGTTCCCGACAAGAGTCACTGTACCTCCTCTCCGAACTGCTTCCACAGCCGTCGCAAAAGTAGAATCTATGCCTGCCACTTCAAATGAATGGTCTGCACCCCTGGAGGATGTCAGGGATAGTATTTTCTGCTTAATATCGTCGGTTTTGGGATTTAAAATATAGTCGGCACCAAGTTTTTTAGCAAGATTAAGTCTGTCATTTTCAATATCTGTTACAATAATCTTCCCACAACCTTTTGAACGCAGGACCTGAATTACAAAAAGCCCCACCATTCCTGCCCCGACTACCACCACACTATCATTCCAACAAACTGAAGCGAGTTCAACAGCATGGGCAGCAACAGCTGCAGGCTCAACCATGGCTGCCTGGGTAAAAGTAACCTCTTCGGGGAGTTTGTATAGAATATGCTGTGGTATGTTTATAAAGTCGGCATACGCTCCATGACGCTTATATTCTTCAGGAGCGACTCCTAATACCATCCGGTTGTCGCTCAGGTTATATAATCCTTTTAGAGTATACCAGTCATTAAGCGGATATATGGTGGAATCAAAAGTGACCCTGTCGCCTTTACTCCAGTTTAATACTTCCCGTCCGGTTTCAACTATCACACCTGCGGCTTCATGTCCCATAATCAAGGGAGGTCTGCGACGTCCGGTACTTCCATCCATTCCATGAATATCGCTCCCGCAGATCCCAACGGCTTTTACCTGTATGAGTACTTCATCAGGTGCAATTTCAGGATCCGGCCAGTCTCTGTAGACAAGTTTATTGTATTCTTCCAGTACCAGGGCTTTCATTTCTCTCTTTTTATTGTCAATATACTGCTTTTATTTATTATGGAAAAATAGAGATAATGAGATTTCAGTAGTCATTTTTTATTAACTTTATTTTTTATAAAAAATATCGATCATGAAAAATATTATCCTTGTTTTATCTCTCTTAACCCTGGTACTCCCTGGATGTCAGAATAATTATTATACCGAAGCTGACTTTCCATCGGTTTTAAAAATCGACTCTCATATCCACATCAATAGCGATGATGGAGCCTTTGAAGATCAGGCTGCGGCTGATAATTTTATACTGATCAGCCTCACTGTTGATCATGGTGATTCTGCAAACATCAGGAAGCAGTTCGACTTTGCATCGCTTTCCGCAGCTAAACACCCCGGTAAAGTATTTTTCGGACCAACTTTCCTTTTCGATACAACAGCCTGGGGAACGGAGGAGTGGAGCCGGAAGATTATTTCACAACTGGAAAAGGATATTTCAGCACCGGGAGTAATAACAGTTAAGATATGGAAGAACCTGGGTATGGCGGTGCGTGACAGGAGTGGCCGGTTTATAATGGTTGATGATCCGGGAGTTGCACCTGTTGTACAGTTCATAAAGAGCAAGGGACTTCCAATAACAGGTCATCTGGGAGAACCGCGTAACTGCTGGCTGCCATTGGATGAGATGACTGTGTCCAGCGACAGCGGTTATTTTGCCCGTAACCCTCAGTATCATATGTTCCTCCACAAGGATTATCCATCTTATGAAGATCAGATAGATACACGCGACCATCTTCTAGAGCTGAATCCTGATCTTACATTTGTAGGATGCCATCTTGGAAGTCTGGAGTGGAATGTGGATGAGCTGGCGATGCGGCTTGATAAGTTTCCGAATATGGCTGTCGACATGTCGGCCCGTATCTGTCATCTGCAATATCAATCGTCACAGGACAGGGCCAGGGTAAGGAATTTCTGTATCAAATATCAGGACCGCTTACTTTACGGCACAGATGATGGTTACAGCGGTAGCAAAAATCCGGAAGTTTTCATGAATAATATGCATAGCACCTGGATGGATGACTGGAAATATTTCACATCAAAAGATGTGATGACCTCAGATAAATTCAGAGGGTCATTCGAAGGGCTGCAGTTGCCTAAGGATGTGGTCGATAATATCTACAGGGATAATGCTGTAAGGTGGTATAAACTAACAATAGAATAAAACAGGGTCCACATTCGATTATTTGCAGGGTCGTGCCATGGCACGACCCTGCAACATCCCCGGAATTTTTATTTGTAGGGTCATGCCATGGCATGACCCTACGTTACTATATAATGAGCCCTGTAGAGCCAAGCCATAGCGTGGCAATACCCATTTGAAAAAATAATCTTCTGCAAAATATGGGGATTATAATAAAAATATTTATTTATCTTTACACGTGAAAGTACGCGGGTAAGTAGAATTTTGCCTGACTTTTAACTTAATCAATGAATGAAATGAAAATAAAAGGTCTTATCATTGGGCTGCTGGCCCTGCTTCTTATATTGCCCAATGGCAGTTCCCAGACAACTGTAAGGGAACGTCCTGCCGAATGGAACAATCTTGTTTACGGAGGCAGATTCATGGATCTCTTTCTGCCGATGCCAACAATCGGCAAACTCACCTCCGATACCTGGGGAGCCGCAAATGTAGTACCACGTGATATTAAAAATGGTATAGAAAGTACAAAATATTCTATCTGGGGAGGAAACATAGTCAAAGGTGATGATGGAAAATACCATCTGCTGGCCTGTGGCTGGCTTGAAAATTCGCCGAGAGGACATATGACCTGGCGGAATTCAATTGTTTTTCATACAGTATCAGATAATCTATCGGGTCCATATACGATAGCAGACACAATAGGAAAAGGACATAATCCGGAGGTTTACAGGTTGAAAGATGGCAGATATGTTCTATATGTGATTGATGGCTATTATGTTGCCAGCACAATCAATGGTCCATGGACGCCCGGTAAGTTCGAGTTTCGGAATCGCGACATGCGTATTATTGATGGATTATCCAATCTCACATTTGCTCAGCACGAGGACGGATCATTCCTGATGGTAAACCACGGAGGAGGGATATGGTTTAGCCAGACAGGCTTATCTCCATATAATCAGGTTTCCGAAGAAAGAGTCTACCCCAAAGTTGAAGGAGCCTTTGAGGATCCCCTTGTGTGGCGCGACAACGTTCAGTATAACCTTATAGTTAACGACTGGCTCGGAAGAATAGCTTTCCATTTGAGATCAAAGGATGGTGTTACCTGGATTATTGATCCCGGAGAAGCCTACATTCCGGGAATTTCAAAACATGCAGACGGATCAGTTGAAGAGTGGTTTAAATATGAACGGATTAAGGTTTTCCAGGATACATACGGAAGGGCTATACAGGCCAATTTTGCTGTAATCGATACACTGAAAAATCAGGATAAAGGTAATGACAATCATAGTTCAAAAAATATAACAATTCCTCTTACCGTTCCAAGGCTTCTGACAATACTTGACAAGAAACCGCTTACTTCATCGACAAAAACAATCAGGATTAAAATAGACGCTGAATCCGGTTTTAATCCTGACAGTGATATCGATATAAAATCACTGAAATTCGGCCCCCCGGCTGAGGTTGATTTCGGCAGGGGAGGTACAGTAGTGAAAACAGAGAAGTCGGGAAATGATCTGATTATCACATTCAATACATCAGGATTGGAATATCCTGAGAATGAATATGCCGCCAAATTGCTGGGCAAAACAACTGATGGTAAACTTCTGTTCGGGTATGCCAGGCTTCCATGGGTCGATTTTATTGAACCGGTATTATCTGCACGATTACCTCAGATTACAGCAAGTGACAAGGGATTTATGCTGAAGATTGAAGTTGAAAATTTTGGCCAGATAGCTTCAAAAACTGCTGCTATTAAGGTAATGTACCTAAAGGATGAGAAAGAAGTCGAAATAGCTTCAGGGAAGATCGGACCTGTTAATCCGTTTCAGAAAACTACCGTTGATCTGAATTGCGGTAAAATTTTCGAAAGTGGAGTAGAATATAACTTTATTGTAATAATTAATCCTGATAGTAAAAATCTGGTTAAACTTCATGGGAAGTTGATACATGTGAAGAGAGACTAACCACAGAGTTTCACGGAGTTAGCACGGAGTAAATGTTCCTGGGATATTAACAGTGTTACTCAGTGCCAACTCTGTGTGACTCAGTGGTAAAAAAAATTATTAATATAATTAAGTACCTTAAATCATATCCGATGAAAAAATTAATCACACTATTTATTGCTTTGCTGGCCTTAATATCCTGCCAGACAAAAAACCCTTCTGATGCCGGTTCTGGAGCAAAGCTGGCTTTTCACGAATGGTCACCAACACCACCAATGGGGTGGAACAGCTGGGATTGTTATGGTCCTACTGTGGCCGAAGATGAGGTAAAGGCCAATGCCGACTATATGGCAAAAAACCTGAAAAAATTTGGATGGGAATACATAGTGGTTGATATCAGGTGGTATGTAGCGAATGATAAATCGGGTGGCTACAATCAGACTGATCCGATATTCAGCATGGATGAATATGGACGGATGACTCCTGCTCTGAACCGTTTTCCGTCTGCCGCAGATGGTAAAGGATTTAAGCCTCTTGCCGACTATGTTCACAGCAAGAGACTGAAATTCGGAATACATATTATGCGGGGAATCCCGGTTATAGCTGTTCAAAAAAATACTTCTATACTTGGCAGCGATGCCAAAGCTGCAGATATATATACTCCTGAAGGACAGTGCCGATGGCTCAGGGATATGTATGGTGTAGTTGCAGGAACACCGGGGGCACAGGAATATTATAATTCTCTTTTTCAGTTATATGCATCGTGGGGGATTGATTTTGTGAAAATCGACGATCTCTCAGGTCGCACAAAAGAGATTGAGATGTACAGAAAAGCAATTGATAATTGCGGCAGACCCATAGTAATAAGTATCTCTCCCGGAGGTGACAGACCGGAAACAGCTGATTTCCTGAAGAATAATGTTAATATGTGGCGCACATCAAATGATTTCTGGGATAACTGGCAACAGCTGAGAAACCAGTTTTCCATTCTGAACAGGTGGGTGGGACTTGGAGTGTCGGGCTGCTGGCCGGATGGAGATATGCTGCCTCTCGGGAAAATTGGCTTAAGGGCTGAAAGAGGTGACCCACGCTGGTCGGGATTCACTAAAGATGAGCAATATACCCTGATGACACTATTCTCAATTTTCAGATCACCCCTGATGTTCGGGGGAGACCTGCCCAGCAATGATGAATTTACACTTGCGCTCATTTCAAACAAGGAGGTTCTTTATGTCAACCAGCGTAGTGCCAATGGAAAAGAGCTTTTCAGGAAAAATGATCTTATAGCCTGGAGTGCTGACGATCCGAAGACCGGTGATAAATTCCTTGCACTTTTTAATGCTTCCGATCAGAAGGCTATTGATGAGAGCAAAGCTGTCTGGAAAAGTGAGCAGCTAACCCAGGAATCTGCAGACCAGAGTGTTGATATAGATATTGATATTACAGGTGCGAAGAAATTATATCTGGTAACATCCTTTGATGATGTTATTGGATTTGCCAGTCATAACTGCGATTGGATTGAGCCTGTGCTGACAGGACCCAAAGGGAAGACTAATCTTACGGAGGTCCGGTGGGTAAAAGCTTCTGCAGGAAGAGGAACCCCGTCAGTAAATCAGACAGGAAGAGGCGGTAAGCTGACTGTTAATGGCAAGGAGTATAAAAATGGTATTAGTGCTAATGCTGTATCTGTTATTGAATATAACCTTCCTGACGGAGTAACAAGATTTACTGCAAAAGCCGGACTTGATAACGGAGCAGCAGGCGGAGGATTTCCAGGTCAGGGAAATAATCCCCAGGCTGAAAGGCCAAATAACGCCAGATTCCTTGTTTTTACTGAAGATCCTGCCGGTCCTGTACCTGCAGATACAGACGAAATAGCAGTAAAATTTGAAGAACTTGGTTTAAAAGGAACTCATACAGTTAAAGACCTTTGGAGTGGGGAAAAGCTTGGTAAATTCACAGGTGAGTTTTCCCGGACAATCAACCGTCATGGTGCCGGACTATACAGAATTCATTAAATACAGAACAGACTGTGTTATCCCCATGGTTTGTTATGTGATTCGGATAGTTATCGGGGCCTATGATATTCTTTTTCTTGCAATTAACTAAAATAGTTCAATTATGAAAAGAATTTATGGAACTTTAAGCATCCTGCTTATTCTTGCAGGTAGTCTTTGTCAGGGGCAGGTAACTGCACTACCTTCAGATTCAAAATCAGCATCATCAAATGTGAGAGGTGCAGAATATCCATGCGTTACATCCGACCTTAGAGCAATATTCAGGATAAAAGCTCCTGATACACAGAAGGTTCAGGTGCAGCTTGGAAAGGTTTACGATATGATTAAAGACGATCAGGGTATATGGACTCTAACCACAGATCCCCAGGTTCCGGGTTTCCATTATTATTTCCTTTTGATAGATGGGGTGCAGGTTTCTGATCCGGCAAGCGAATCCTATTTTGGCTGGGGCAGGATGGCAAGTGGTATCGAAATACCAGAAGAAGGCGTTGATTATTATAAGGTTAAAAATGTCCCACATGGTGATTTGAGATCCAGATGGTATTTTTCAAATACAACCGGTATATGGAGGAGGGTTTACATTTATTGTCCTCCCGGATATGATAATAATCTTAATGAAAAGTATCCTGTTCTTTACCTTCAGCACGGGGCCGGTGAAGATGAAAGAAGTTGGGGAAATCAAGGTAAGGCAGACATTATTATGGATAACCTTATTGCTGCAGGGAAGGCTAAACCGATGCTGATAGTTATGGATCAGGGATATGCAGTCAGAGCAGGAGATCCGGCTTCTCAGCCAAGGACTCCACGTGTCCAACAACAACAGGGACCTTCTGCATTTGAAGAGGTTGTTGTTAAAGATCTTATTCCTTTCATTGATACAACATTCCGCACTTTATCCGACAGGGACCACAGGGCAATGGCAGGCTTATCGATGGGAGGCATGCAAACCATTCAGATCACCTTTGCAAACCTCGATAAGTTCGCATATATAGCCGGATTCAGCGGTGCGGGCCGCTTTGGTGGTGCCGGACTTGATGTTAATAATGATTATAAGGGAATCCTGGCCGATGCCGCGGCTTTCAATAAAAAAGTCAGACTTCTCTGGATTGGAATTGGTACAGCCGAACCTGAGAATATGTATAAAGCGGTTAATGGTTTTCATCTGGCCCTGGTTAACGCAGGAATCAAACATGTTTATTACGAATCACCCGGAACAGATCATGAATGGCTGACATGGCGGAGAGACCTATATGATTTTGCACCAAGATTATTTAAATAGTTGATCAGCTGCTATTATGAAGATAAAATCCTCCGGAATTATAATTTCCCTACTTATATCAGTTGTGTCTGGTGTTTCGTATTCACAGACCAGGCTTTATGTTTCAAATGCCGGAAATGATTCTTTTACAGGTACCGTTTCCAACCCATTTGCAACGATCGGAAGGGCGCAGACTGAGGCCGGAAAGATAAAGGAAGCTGTGACTATATTGATCCGGGAGGGTACCTATTACCTTTCAAAACCAGTTGTTTTTACTTCTCCCGACTCAAGACCCGATTCAGCACCGTTATCAATTGAAGCTTTTCCCGGGGAGAATGTCATAATCAGCGGTGCAGTTCCCCTGAAGCTTAAATGGAGTCCATACAAAAACGGGATATGGAAGGCAAAGGTTGAAGATAAGGTGATTTTCGATCAGCTGTTTGTAGATGGGATACTTCAACGTATGGCAAGGTATCCGAATTATAATCGCGGGGCAAGGATCCTTGGAGGTACTGCAGCTGATGCAATAAGTGCTGAAAGGACTAAAAAATATAAGAATCCTGAGGGAGCTTATGTTCATGCATTACACGCTTCAGAATGGGGCGACTTCCACTATCTTGTAAAGGGCCGTGACATTAAGGGGGAGCTGGTGCTGGAGGGCGGCTGGCAAAACAACAGACGCATGGGTATGCATAAGAGATACAGATTTATTGAAAATGTATTTGAAGAACTCGACACAGTGGGAGAGTGGTATTTCGATAAAATTTCAAGGATGCTCTATTTATACCCCCGGCACAATACGAACCTGAAAAATGTACTCATCGAACCCCCACAAATTACTTCTCTGTTTGAACTGCTGGGGACTGAAAAGGAGCCAGTGCGGAATATAACTATTGAAGGGATTGAAGTTACTCAAACACTGAGAACCTTTATGGATAACAGGGAACAGCTTCTCAGAAGCGACTGGACAACTTACAGAGGTGGTGCTCTTTTTATGGAAGGCGCTGAGAAATGTAAAGTCAGCAACTGCTATTTTAATACAGTTGGAGGCAATGCAGTATATTTCAGTAATTATAACAGGGATAATGAAGTTTCAGGTTGTATAATTACATACGCAGGGGCCAGTGCTGTCAGCTTTGTTGGTGATCCTGAAGCAGTTCGCTCACCCAGTTTTGAATACCATGAGTTTGTTCCTTACAATGAAATGGACCTGATTCCCGGACCAAAGACCAATAATTTTCCTTCCCGATGCCTGGTTTATGATAATCTGATTCATAATATTGGTTATACCGAAAAGCAAAGCACAGGCGTGCAGATATCTATGTCGCAGGAAATTACAGTTTCACATAATACAATCTATGATGTTCCGCGGGCCGGTATCAATGTAAGTGAAGGCACCTGGGGAGGCCATATGATTGAATATAACGATGTTTTCAATACTGTCCTTGAAACAGGCGATCATGGCTCCTTCAACTCGTGGGGACGCGACAGGTACTGGCATCCAAACCGCAGCACCATGGATAGTCTGGCGGCTGCTCATCCTGAACTCATCCTCCTCGATGCAGTTAAAACAACTACTATACGCAATAACCGGTTCAGATGCGATCATGGATGGGATATAGATCTTGACGACGGATCTTCAAACTACGAGATTTACAATAACCTGTGCCTGAATGGAGGACTAAAACTAAGGGAAGGATTTTTCAGAATTGTATATAATAATATTATGATCAATAATTCATTTCACCCTCATGTATGGTTTAAGGACAGCAGGGATGTTTTTATGCATAATATTGTAACAAGCAGATACGCACCTATAAGAGTACCATACTGGGGAAAATTTATTAACCATAACCTGTTACCCGATTCGGCTTCACTTAGCTTTTCGCAGAGAAATAAAACAGACCTGAATTCTGCAGCAGGCGATCCTTTGTTCATCGATCCTGTAAATGGCAATTACCAGGTTGCTCCGGGATCTCCCGCCCTTAAGGTAGGTTTTATTAATTTTGAGATGGATAACTTCGGGGTTGTCTCTCCGAAACTGAAGGATCTGGCAAAAAAGGTAGTACTGCCCAGGCCGGTTTCTGCAACAGTTAAAAAAGATCAGGATTTAATTTAAAAAAAATAATTATGAAAAGAATCATTTCAATCCTAGTTGTGATATTTGCGCTTATTGAAGCAGCAATTTCCCAGAATCAGACTTCGAATCAGCCTCAGAATCCTGCCCGGTCACCTCAAAGGGCTTACAGGCCTAACCAGAGCGGATTGGTAAATCTGGATAGTCTTCGCTGGCGCGATATGTGCATAGTACCTGATCCTTCAACAAAAAAATACTATATTGTAGGACCTGGAGGCAGGGGAGTCAGATGCTATACAAGCAAGGATCTGAAAACCTGGGAGGGACCCAAAATGATTTATACTGCTCCTGCTGATGTCTGGGGTTCGATACCGATAGTCAGTATATGGGCGCCTGAGATGCATATCTACAAAGGGAAATATTATCTTTTTCTTACATTCGATACACGGAATAAGCTATGCGAGCAGTGGCCGAACTGGGAACGTAACGGACGGGTAATCCGTGGATCGCAAATATTTGTAAGTGATTCTCCTACAGGACCGTTTGCACCTTTTGCAAACCATTCAACTATGCCGGCTGATATGATGACACTCGATGGTACTTTATATGTAGAAGGTGGAATTCCCTATATGGTATATTGTCATGAATGGGTACAGGTTACAAACGGAGCGGTGGGCTATGTACAGCTTAAAGATGATCTGTCAGAAATAGTCGGAACTCCCAGGAACCTGTTTCGGGCCAGCCAGGCACCCTGGAGTAAGATAAGCGATGAGTATGGCTGTAACGTTACAGACGGACCCTTTTTCTACATGGGTAAAACCGGAAAGCTGTATATGACATGGACAAGCGGTGGATATGAAGGGTATACTTGCGGTATAGCAATTTCAGAATCAGGTAAACTTGCAGGACCATGGAAACAGCAGGCAGAACCGCTTTATAAAAATGATGGGGGGCATGGTATGATTTTTAAGACATTTGACGGGAAGATAATGCTGATCCTTCATTCACCCAATAACATGAATTCGCGTCCGCGTATATTTGAGATGGAAGATACGGGAGAGACACTAAGGGTAATAAAGGAATTCACGGGGTCCTGATGCCAGTTTATGATAAACAGCTGAAGTGAAGATTAATTCAAAATACTTATAATGGTCGACATTACACAGTCAGATATTGCAAAAAAGTTAAATGTATCGAGGGTTACTGTTTCTAAAGCTTTGCGTAATCATCCCGATATTTCTGAAGGGATGAAGAAGAAGGTTCTGGATACTGCAAAAAAGATGGGTTATGTTCCAAACTTAATTGCCACTCAGCTTAACTCTGGAAAAACATCTACAATAGGCATAGTGGTGCCCGACCTTGAAAACAGCTTTTTTGCCTATGTTGTTGACAGTATGATCGATTATGCGACAGAAAATGATTACCGGGTAATTCTCTCAGTATCAAGGGAGAAGCAGGATGTGGAGAAACAAAACATTGAAAACCTGTTGGGAATGAGAGTTGACGGATTATTGGTTTGTAATTCCCAGGAAACACGAGACACAGCGATCATCAAACAGATTAAGAAAATGAAGATCCCTCTTGTGTTTTTCGACAGATTGGTCGCTTCTCATGGTTTTTCAAGTGTCGTTTTTGATGACAGAAAAGGAGCAATTTCAGCCCTTGATAAGGTAATAGCGGAAGGATTTACCAGGATTGCCCACTTTGCAGGTTATCAGGGAATAAATATTGGGAAGGAGAGGCTCCGCGGATACCTGGAATCTCTTGAAAAGAATAGAATTCCTGTGAGAAATGATTGGATCATAGAGGGAGGGTATGAAGTTGCTGACGGGTGCAATGCATTTAAGAAACTACTTACCACCAATGATTTACCTGAAGTAATTCTTACGGTAAATGACAGGGTTGCTCTTGGCTCCTATATGGCAGCAGGAGAATCAGGTATCAGAATACCAGCTGACATTGGAATTATGGGATACGGATTTAACGAAACGACCGATATGTTTAATCCCCCGCTGGCAGTGATAAACCAGGATCCACGTAAAATGGGGTATTTATCAGCACAAAGGTTGATAGAGGAAATCAGGGAAGGGAAGAAACCAAAACCGCTGAAAACTATGATAGATGAGGAGTTCCTCAGGAGGGGATCCCTGAAGAACCTCCTTCGCTAAAGCTTCGGAGGCCAGTGGTTGAAGAGTTGAGCTTCGGACTCCGGTAGACATAGTCGGCTACGTCCGACGAAGTCGGCTTCGCTCAGCTTGATAAATTGAATTTGAAAAAAACCTTACAATTAATATTATTTTATCATGAAGAAGATTGTTGTTGCAGGAGCAGGTGGATTCATAGGGGGACACCTTGTAAAAGAGCTGGTTAAAGACGGTCACCAGGTGAGAGCTGTTGATATCAAACCTTTAAATGAATGGTACCAGGTCTCGGAAAAGACCGATAACCTGGTGCTTGACCTGAGGCTCCGGGAGAACTGCTACCAGGCAGTGAAGGATTATAATGAAGTCTTTAACCTGGCTGCCGATATGGGTGGTATGGGATTCATCGAAAATAATAAAGCAGCCTGTATGATAAGTGTCCTTATCAATACACACCTGCTTATGGCATCAAAGGATAATGGAATTGAGAGATTCTTCTATGCCTCCTCCGCATGTGTCTATAATGGTGAAAAACAGTCAGATCCTGAAAATCCGGGACTAAAAGAATCGGATGCCTACCCTGCTCTGGCAGAGGACGGATACGGCTGGGAAAAACTCTTCAGCGAAAGGATGTGCCGCCACTTCTCTGAAGATTTCGGGTTGATAACCAGGGTTGCCAGGTTTCATAATGTTTACGGACCTTATGGTACATTCGACGGAGGGAGAGAGAAGGCACCTGCGGCGATGTGCCGGAAAGTGATCATGGCCCGAACTACCGGTATAAAGAAGATAGAGATATGGGGAGATGGTCACCAGACCAGGAGTTTTATGTATATAGACGATTGCATTAAAGGAATTCATGATATCATGTATAGCAATATTGAAGAACCTGTCAATCTGGGCAGCAGTGAGATGGTGTCGATTAACCAGCTTGTTGATATTGTGGAAGATATTGCAGGATATAAGCTAAAGAGGAGTTATGATCTGAATGCCCCGAAAGGAGTGAGGGGACGCAACTCAGAGAATACCCTTATTAAAAAATATCTCGGTTGGGAGCCTTTAATACCACTCAGAACAGGTATGAAAAAAACCTACGACTGGATAAAAGTACAACTTGAGGATAAAAACAGGGATAAAAGGAATATTGAGCGGTTTAATAAATAAAAGAACAAAAAATTTTACCACAGAGTTTCACAGAGTTTTACACAGAGTTCCACGGAGTTAGTCAGATACGTAACAAACAGTGTTACTCCGTGCCTCCCGATAGCTATCGGGACTGTGTTACTCAGTGGTTAAAAGAGTTTTAAAAATATAATATTTGCTTCTGATAATGAAAAAAAAAGTTATGGTAAGCGGCTGTTATGATCTCCTCCATGGAGGACATATAGCTTTCTTTAGAACAGCAGCTGCATATGGAGATTTATATGTAAGTGTAGGGCGGGATGAAAATCTTCTTCTTCTGAAAGGCAGGAAACCTGTTTTTTCGGATGATGAACGATTATACATAGTTAATTCCATCCGCTATGTCCATGATGCCTTTCTGGCTTCAGGAATGGGAATGCTCGATTTTGAGCCTGACCTTCAGAGGATTAAGCCCGACATATTTATTGTCAATCACGATGGACATACACCTGATAAAGAGGAGCTTTGCAAAAAACTTGGAGTCGAATATATTATTCTGGAACGTATTCCTGAACCAGGATTGCCGGCACGCTCAAGCTCAGCTACCAAACGCGAAATGCGATTCCCCTACAGGTTATGTCTGGCCGGAGGCTGGATCGACCAGCCATGGGTCTCCGAAATTCATCCCGGGTCTGTTGTTGTTGCGCAGATATGGCCCACCCTGGATTTTAATGACAGGTCGGGCCTGGCTACCAGCTCAAGAAAGGTCGGAATTGAGATATGGGGAGACAGATATCCTGATAGCGATCATGAACGTAATGCTAAACTACTGTTCGGGGCGGAAAATCCTCCCGGGAAAAAATATATATCGGGATCACAGGATCATATCGGACTACTTTACCCCGGAATCAACCAGCTCTGTTACAATGGGGACTACTGGCCGGAGAGAATCGAATCAACCACTGATAAGGATATATGCGACTGGCTTTCTGATGTCCTTCACCTTGTTCCGCTGGAACCACGTCCGGAAGGGTATGACCCGCTGAAAGTGATGAACCTCGAAAAACCCCTGATAAGAGAGCTTGGTGAAGCAGGTGATATGTGCTGGGAGGCAATATTAAAGAAAGATATTATCGGGCTTGGAAAAGGATTGACAAATACATTTCTATCCTGGAAAAAAATTCTACCATTGACAGTACCGGATTGGGTAATGATGGAGATGGAAACGAAATATTTTCCTAACTTCCCCGGAGCAATTACCTCGGGAAGCGGAGGAGGGTATGTTATTGTGGCTTCAGATCATGAGGTTGATAGGGCGATAAAGATAAGGGTGAGGTACTAGGGGTGTTAGGGCGTTAAGGCGTAACGGTATTAGGGTGTAAATGTACCAATAAAACCTCTGTGGTTCTCTGTGTCACCTCAGTGTCTCTCTGTGTAACAAAAAAAATTAAGAACTGTCACAGAGGACACAGAGATCACACAGAGTTCCACAGAGAAAATTGCAAACTCATATATTATTTAAAAACAAATAGATATGAAAAATCAGAGAATATTATTTTGGATAATTATTGTAATTGGACTACAAATAATGGTTTCCAACTGTAAATCAACCGGTGAGAAAAGAGGATCTGAGGGTACTGAAATAAATGCTCTGACGAAAGAGGAAATAAAAGAGGGGTGGAGACTTCTGTTTGACGGCAAAACATTTAACGGCTGGAGAGGACTTGGAAGGGACCATGTTCCCAATGGAATGTGGGTAATTGAAGATGGAATGATATTTAAAGTTAATATGGTCGATATAGATACAACTTCCGATGGCTTACCTGTTGAAGGCGGAGACCTGATGACAACAGATGTCTTCGGAAATTTTGACCTCTTCTTTGAATGGAAGATAAACAAGGGAGGTAACAGCGGACTGAAATATAATGTATCGGAGGAGATGTGTCAGGAAAATGGCTCCAGATACTCGGCGCTTGGCTTTGAGTACCAGTTGCTGGATGATGGAGATGAGAAGTATAATGGAGTACTTAAACCCTCTCAATTCAGTGCCTCTCTTTATGATCTGATACCTCCCGCTAATGTTGTGCTTAAACCCGTAGGCGAATTTAACAGCAGCAGGATAATAGTGGACGCGAATCATGCTGAGCACTGGCTAAATGGGATAAAAGTTGTTGAATATGAGTTTGGCTCTAAGGAGTTGAATGATGCCTATGAAATCAGTAAATTCAATAAAATAGCCGGATTCCCGGAAAAACGAAAGGGACATATTGTATTGCAAAATCATAACGAGGAATCGTGGTTCAGGAATATTAAAATACGGGAGTTGAAATAAGGATTGAGCTTCGGACTTCGGCCGACATAGTCGGCTATGCTCAGTTTTCCCGCAGATTACGCAGATCTGCGCTAATTGGCTTTTAAGATCAGCGAAAATCAGCGATATCAGCGGGAAAATAAAACTTCCATATATAGTACTAAGACATCTTAAAATCAATTTATTATGAAAACAACCCTCTTAAAGAAAATCGGGCTGACACTTTTTTCAGTCATTTTAACTACCGGTTTATTAACAGGTCAGCAACAGAAAACGCCAGTTGCAGAAGGCCCTTACAAGCCTACCGATGAGTCGTTACAACAGTATCAGTACCCTGAGTGGTTCCGCGATGCCAAATTGGGATTCTGGGCACACTGGGGTCCCCAGGCGGTTCCCCGGCAGGGCGACTGGTATGCAAAAAAACTCTACCAGGAGGGAACTCCTGTTTATAAGTACCATCTTGAACATTACGGGCATCCGTCGGTATTTGGATTCAAAGATATTATTCCGCTCTGGAAAGCTGAGAGATGGGATCCGGAGAAACTTATGGAACTCTATAAAAAAACAGGGGCAAAGTATTTTGTCAGCATGGGATCGCATCATGATAATTTCTTTTTGTGGAACTCAAAAATTAACAGGTGGAATTCTGTTAACATGGGACCGAAGAAAGATGTTGTGGCACTCTGGCAGCAGGCTGCTAAGAAGCAGGGGATGAAATTCGGTGTTTCAGAACATCTCGGGGCCAGTTTTACCTGGTATCAGACAGCTCATATTTCTGATAAAGAGGGCCCTATGGCAGGTGTTCCCTATGATGGTGCAAACCTTAATTACCAGGATCTGTATCATGCCAAAGCTCTGCCTGACGATAAGGCCTGGCTTACCACAAATCCTGCATTTCAGCTTGAATGGTACAGGAGTATTAGAGAGCTTGTGGATAATTATGAGCCCGACCTTTTATATTCGGACAGTCCGATGCCGTTCGGAGATGTCGGACGAACTCTTATATCTCATCTATACAACCAGAGTATAGCCATGAATAATGGCAGCCTCGAGGTAGTTTATACCTGTAAACAGCCCTCAGGCGGTATGTGGGTACAGGATGTTGAACGTGGGATACTCGATTCTGTCAGCCCATATCCATGGCAAACCGACACCTCCATAGGAGACTGGTATTATCGTACTGGACAGAAGTATAAAACCGCAATAGAAGTGGTTCAGATGCTGGTTGATATAGTGAGCAAAAATGGTAATCTTCTTATCAATGTGGTTCAGACACCGGAAGGTGACCTTGAACCTGATATGCTTAAGATACTGGAAGAGATTGGTGTGTGGACAGCTGCAAACGGTGAGGGCATATTTGGCTCACGCCCATGGAAGATATTTGGTGAAAAATCCGCTGAAGCACAGGCAGTAAAGCCGGGAAGATTTAACGAAAACTATAAATTCAATGCCAAGGATATTCGATTTACAACAAAAGGGGAGACACTTTATGCATATTGCCTGGGAAAACCTGAGTCAGACATAACTATAAAATCATTGGGTAAATCCTCTAAACTTCTCAGTAATGCAGTTACTTCAGTATCGATGGTTGGAAGCAAGGATAAGATCAGCTGGAAACAATCCGCTGATGCCCTGGTTATAAAAAAGCCTGCGAATCTACCGGTTTGGGAGGTAATAGGATTTAAAATAGATTTTAAAAAATAGTAAGCGGTTATTAGCTCTCAAGATAGACGTTGTTCTTCAGGAGAGCGCTCTTTAAGTCGGCATAACCCAGGTAGCGGGTACCGATATTTTTTGCAGCACAAATAGCAGCAGCGGTACCAGCTGCCTGTCCCTGTCCCATGCAACAAACCGTATTCCTTGTTGACATATGAGCATGACGGTCGGATGTTATCATCATCCCTGCAGCCAGCAGGTTATCAATGTTTTTGACTCTCAGTGCTTTATAGGGAACTCCATATGACCCTCCATTTTTAATCTGGTAACGGGGAGCCTCATCATGAAATCCATAAGCCATAATATCGTCATCGAAATGTCTGCCTTCAGTAACATCTTCAGAGGTTATATTGTAATCGCAGGTTATAGTTCGTCCGCGTCGTATATTCAGGGAAGGACTGGTACGGGCAATAAAGGCTTTTTCGCATCCGGGAAGATATTTCCTGAATAGTTCAAGTGTTTTGTACTGGTTTTGCCTTATAACCAATTCGGCCAGTGCCACCTCATCCCTGTTGGTCGGACTGATATCCATTTTATAATTCACCTTGATAAACATCAGGTAATTATCATGTACTGTGGTAGTAATTAATCCTGATCCAAGTTTCCTGATCCCATCCACAAATTCCGCAGGCAGCCTTGCTGCACCCGATCCTGCACCTTCACTTCCCATTCTTATTATCTGACCCTCTTTCCCATCGCGTATTCCAAGTGAATAATCGCCAACAGCATTTATCGACTTTAGATATTCGTGCAGCTTTTCAATATTTACATTTCCCATACCCATGCTGTTACATACCGGATGGTCGTTTAACTCAATAAATTCTGCACCTGCATGGGCAGAGAGATCACCGTATGCTGTAGAATCAATAAAACACCGGGCCTTGAAGAATTCTCTTCCAGTCCGGCTTTCCGTAATTACTCCTTCGATAGCTGACCCCTTTTTAACAGCACCTGCAACAAGGGTATTTACACAAACAAAAACCCCTGCTTCAGAGAGCATTTCAAAAACTACAAGCTTATATAATTCTGTATCGATAGAGGTGCAGACAGAATCGTAATTATATCTTGTCAGCATTTCAGCATGTCCTGATGTACCACCAACCAGAAGTAGCCTGTCAATAATCTCCTGAGGTATCCCTTTTACAAGCTGACGTTTTTCGACTCCTGGAAATGCTTTCCACAGGTTAAAGAAACTATGCAATGCTGTTCCCCCTTCTACAACGGTTCCTCCGGGGTATCCTTTGGCTTCAATAAGGGCCGTTCTTACACCATTCCTGGCAGAAGCAATGGCAGCAACCACACCGGCAGTCCCTCCACCGGCCACTACTACATCGAACTCCCTTACCGGCAGTTTCCTGGCACCCTCTTTATAAAATCCAGTCTCAACAGGTTCTGTTACGAAACTTGTATTTACAACAGGAATTGCCAGTCCCGACAATATCATGTTCTTTGAAAATTTCCTGCGATCCATCTTTTTATCTTTTAATTAGTAGGTTTAGTGATACAATATTTCGGATTTCCGATTTCGGATTTCGGATTTATTCTTAGTCTTAATCCGCAATCCGCAATCCGCAATCCGCAATCCACAATCCACAATCCGCAATCCGCAATCCGCAATCCGCAATCCGCAATCCGCAATCCGCAATCCGCAATCCGCAATTAGTTATTACTTACAGTTCTATTCTTATAACTTGTAAACTGCTCTCTTCTATAGATTGAATATTATCCAGCACCTTCCACTGTTCAGTACCGGGTTCACCAACTTCGATTTTATAAAGCCCTTTCTCAAACACTTTCGGGCGGAAGGTATTTTCCTTTGCCCTGATGGCATAAATCAATTCACCGGTTGCTTCACTGGTAACTTTTACAACAGGAGGAAGATCAGTTCCTGTTATTTCAAGTGCCGGCAGCCAGGCAACAGCTAAGCGTGAATAGTTATCTTCCTGATGAATGCGTACCGGCCATCCGTCATAGGGCTTTGCTCCGGGGGCTTCAGGATCGGTCTGACGAGGCCAGTTAGCAATCTCTATCTCCCTTGTCTTCTTGTTGAATTTTACTATGCCGTACCCGTTTGATCTGTCATATAACCTGGCAGGTTCAAGACCTGAAATAACCGGGTTTGCAACTGCAAAGACAGTCATTTTATTTCCAAAACCATCAATAAAATTGCCCACATTACGAGGATCTCCCGGTTTCCTGTTTTCTCCCGCTGTTTCCGGGAACCATCGCCTGGGGAAGAAGTTAGAGATTGAAGGCACGCAGATTGCATATGGGGCATCGCCCCATGTGTCAATACCATATTTTACTGTTGTAGCCAGATGCTGATCGCCTGCAATATGGAGTGCAAATGCTTTTCTGATTACACGTAATGCCTCATCACGTCCCTGTTTGGGCCAGCCGTCACTATCCATATCCTGAGTCGGAATATCGTTGGGCGGATACTCATCTTTTGCCGTAATGCGGAGTTTGCCAACGATTACATCGCTTTGAGCCGAATCGGGCAGGGTAGCCACTGTACAGAATATTGTTTGTGAAATGACAGATTTCATTATTGTTTTATCGCTCCAGTCACCAACCCAGTCATTCAAAAATGCTATCTGCCTTTTGCCAAGCAATTCTGCCGGCACATCAAGTACCTTTGGATCAACTTTCCTGCTGCTTTCACACCAGCCATTACTAACTTTCAACGATTCAGGAAGAAGAGCTTTTGGTGCCGATTTCCATTTACGGTCCTCTACAATTGCGAAGCTTACACCTCCCAGGTGATAGTCAGTATAAAACACGGAAATATTCTGTAGAACAGGTGTCGGATCATACGGGTCGGGCATATGAGCTGTCTGTGTACGCTGCACCATATTAACCCATTCAGCGGGCATCTTATAACCTCCATCGTCCTGCCATTCTTTGACATTATCCGATCTCTTCGCAGCCTTACCGCCAGCGCCCCATACATTGCCATGGTAGACATCATGATCGTCGGGAAGACAGACAGAGGGGATATTTTTAAGCATTGATCCATACTCCCAGCCAAACATGTACCACTTTCGAAGATAATCGAGTGTGGCTATGTCCACCGGTTCCATAGTTATGCCAAAACCACCCCGTGGTTCATATATCTGATCTCCCGTATATACAAGAAGATCAGGTTTTTGTTTCAGAACATGGTCAGTGATCTCGGTATTGGGAAATCCCAGGTCGTTGTTACCCGTAAATGCCGCAACAACGATCTCCTCTTTTTCAACAGGATCTTTCTTTACCATGCCTTCGTAATACCATCTCTTTGGTTTCTTCCCATCCGGGCTCCAGTTATATGCAACCCGGTAGGGGATATCAATTTCACTATTCCAATCCTCAATTCTGAAAATTGCTGTCCTGGCCATAGGATCAATTACTGCTTCACTGGTTTTTTCCCAGGTATTATTCCCCGTCATAATTTCAAGAGATACGATCTGCTGGTCAGATGAAGCAACCGGAGGCATCTGGGCAGTCAGTTTCATCACATCTTTATTAAGAGTATAAAGAGTAAATAGTACAGGTCCAAAAGCGCGTTCGGGGTGGTTGATAAGCTTACTACCCCCTGCACTCCACTTTTCGAACCAGAAACCAGGTTTCCCCTGAAGCTCCTTCTGTCCATTGTCAAAATGACTCTGCAGTACTATATTACCGGTAAGGTCTGCATCAACGAGCACGGCCGATATCTCCCCGAGACTATTATTAGTTCCGCCTTCGAAGGCAGTAAGTACTGCTTTATATTCATGTTCACCAAAGATAGATGCCGTAAATTGGAGGCTGATCCCCTTCTCCGAACTTACCAGTTGAACCAGTTGTTCGTTCAGATCACCGGCTTTTTCAGGTACCTGTCCGATAAATAACTGCCCCCTGGTTGTGATACCTGCCTTAATTCCCTTCCCATATATTGCTGCATCGCGATAATCGTTGAATTCTCCTTTGGACCCTATAATAAATCCTCCCCAGCCGTTGGCTTTTGTATCTCCGGTAATAGCTGGTATACCAAGAGTAACAGTAGTTTCAAAGTCACCGGAAATCTCTTCCATTGAATGGGTCAGCAGATGGATCGACCGGTTTACATTTGCAACAACGCAGTTAAGACGACCTTTCTCCACCTGCCAGTCCTGTAGCGGATTTGTCCAGTATTCCGGTCCAATCCATGTTCTTGCTTCAGGAGAATTCCAGTTACTTACAAACTCCCCTTTATTGGAAGGTGACTGACATGAGTAAATTGATAATGTAGAAATTAGAATAAATAGAATTTGTTTTTTCATAGTAACGTATTTTATATTCGTTTCAATTCGCCGTCGAATTTATACGATTCTCCCTTGACTGTTTCAAATTCAATGGTTTTGTCTTTATATCGTATCCGGCATGGTTTCCCGGCCTTTGACAGTACCTCAACACCATTCAGTTTGTTATCGTTCCATGAGTAAGAGAGTTCAAATCCACCCCTGGCACATACTCCTGCAATTTTTCCATCCGGTAAGGCCGATGGTAGAGCCGGCAGAATATCAATAGCACTTAAATGAGATTGCATCAGCATCTCTATTATACCTGCCGGGGCTCCAAAGTTACCATCTATCTGGAATGGAGGATGACCATCAAACAGGTTAGGGTAGGAGCCACCACCTTTTTCATACCTGATATCATTTATCCCGATTGGACGGAAGAGCAATTTGATCAGTTCGTACGCATGGTCGCCATCGCGAAGACGCGCCCAAAAATTTATTTTCCATGCGAGACTCCATCCTGTTGCATCATCTCCCCTGAAGATAAGCGATTGCCTGGCTGCTTCCATATATTCGGGCCCTGAATCCCAGTTTATGTCACTGCCTGGGTGTATTCCCCATAAGTGTGAAACATGCCTGTGTTTATTGTCGGGGTTGTCGACATCCTGCATCCATTCCTGGAGCTGCCCGTATTGTCCTATCATATTGGGTGCTATGCTGTCTGCTTTGATTTTCAGCATAGCAGCAAACTCTTTATCAGTATCTAATATCTCAGATGCCAGAATGCAAGCCTTGAAAAGCGACCTGATAATCTGATGATCCATAGTTGGCCCGGCTACCAGTCCACCGTTTTCAGGCGAATTGGAGGGAGTGCTTATTAAAAATCCCGATTCAGGGTCAACAGTGAGAAATTCAGAATAGAACAAGGCAGCCCCTTTCATCAGCGGCCATGCACTGTTGCGTAAAAAACCGACATCCTGTGTATAGAGATAATGCTCCCATAAATGAGATGACAGCCAACCACTTCCGCTAACCCATATCCCATGATTAGAGGCATTGATTGGAGCTGCTCCTCTCCACAGGTCGGTATTATGATGGAGCACCCAGCCATGGAGGTTATAATGTTCCCTGGCAACTATTGCACCTGTTTCAGAACAGTCTTTTATCAGACTGAACAGGGGTTCTGTACATTCCGAAAGATTGGTTACCTCTGCCGGCCAGTAATTCATTTCAGTATTTATATTATCGGTGTATTTACTACCCCAGGCAGGTGCAAGATCCTTATTCCATATCCCCTGCAGATTAGCAGGCTGAGTCCCCGGACGACTGGAAGAGATAAGAAGGTAACGTCCATATTGAGTATAAAGTGCAATCAACTGGGGATCGTCAGGTGAATCGGGGAACATCTTCAGTCTGTTATTTGTTGGTATGGTATCCCTTCCATTTGTTCCGAAATCGATTGTAAACCTGTTAAAAAGCGACTGGTAATCGCTTATATGTCTTTCTTTTACATCATCAAATGATTTTCCGGTCAGATTTTCGAATGTGTTTTCAACAGAAGCCAAAGGATCATTGCTCACATCGTTATAATTTTTAAAATTGGTGCTTGCTGTCAGCCATATCGTGGCTGATTTTGCATCAGCAACAATTATCTTGTTGTTCACATCAGATATTTGTCCATCCGATTCAACTTTTATCTGAGCTATTCCTTTCAGGGCGCCATCCTTTACTGCTATGTTCAGGGTTTGAATATTGCCGGCAGAAACAACTGATTTCTCGTCATGTTCCGAGTCCATATATATACTGAATGAGAGCGCTTTGGATTTATCTGCAGTTAAATGAATCGCAAAAACCTGGTCAGGATTGCTGGCCAGCATCTCCCTGCGGTAATTCACCCCGTTTGCCTGGTATGAAGTTGAGCAGAGAGCCTTTTCGAGATCCAGCTGACGCTTATAACCCGTGTATTTTTCATGTCCCGGAAATTCAATATAGAGATCGCCGAAAGGCTGATAATCCATTTGCCGCAGTGGTTCACTCATAAACTCTTTTGTGGCAAGTAGTTCTGCCTCTTTCTGTTTTCCTGCAAAAAGCAATTGTCTGATTTCATTCAGATACTTATAGGCTCCCTTATGTGAATAGTCGTGCGGGCCGCCTGTCCAGAGAGTTTCTTCATTGAACTGAATCTGTTCTCTCTCAACACCTCCGAAGACCATAGCACCAAGGCGTCCGTTGCCAACAGGCAGGGCTTCTGTCCATTTTTCAGCCGGTTTATTGTACCAAAGTGTAAGATTGTTTTCCTGTTTTTTTGAACAGGAGGATGCTAATAGAATTGCTGCTACGATTAAGAGTCGTCTCATATTAATTAGATTAGTTATCACAAATCTAATAAAAAGAGTTTTACTTATTTGTATGTAAATTTGTTGTATGAAATTTATCAGTATATATAGCACTGTATAGAAAGAAATTTCAAACGCTTATTTTCGCAGATTAAATAGGTTTTTAAGCGAGGTATATCACATGCTTGTAAACAGTGTGAATTTATTACTATTCTTTCAGCAGCTATTACAACCTCTTTTATTACTTTTGCTATATGACAGATAAAGGAAAGCCGATATTCAACAAGCGCATATTCTGGGATGTTAACTTTGAGCAGATTGACTACGATGCCAAAGCCAACTTTGTTATTGAACGGGTTTTTGAGCGCGGCGATGTGGAAGATATACGTCAATGCCGAAGGTATTACGGCGATGAAAAAGTGACTGAAGTATTATTAAATACAAAATTTCTTCCTGAGCATAGAATGCACCTGGCAAGTGCAGTTATTGATAAACCGCTAATTGAATTCAGATGTTACACACTAAGACAGTTGAACCCGGGACTCTTTCCTTACTGAAAATACTGATGACATTAACATCTCTTCAGCAATTTTCATTGGTTGGAGGAACTGCCCTGGCATTGCGATATGGACATCGAAGTTCGGTTGATCTTGATCTTTTTTTTCATGAAAAATTTGATCATGAATTTATTGAGAGCGAATTGAGATCTGTATTTGGAAATGATTTCGATTATGAAAGCGGTCACAAGCAGTTCGGAATTTTTTGCTATATTCAAAGAATAAAGGTTGATATAGTTTACTTTCCTCATAAACCTATTGCAGAATTTGTTACTGAAAAGAATATCAGAATGTACAGCAGCGCCGATATCTCAGCGATGAAAATTCAGGCTATACTTGGCAGGGCGAAGAAAAAGGATTTTTGGGATTTATATGAACTACTCGGGCATTACTCTTTGCAACAAATGATTGACTGGCACAAACAAAAATATCCCAGCCAGATGCTGGCGATAAGCATTCCAAATGCAATAAGCTACTTTACAGAAGCTGAGGATAGCGAAACACCGGTGAGTTTTAAGGGACAAACCTGGGAACAGATAAAGAAGGGTATTTCGAAGGTGGTAAGTGATTACCTGAGATAAACAATGCTCACTTCGTTCGCTGGTGTTAAGGCAAAAGTGTGTAGATGCATGCCGTATAATATCTCTCAGAGAATAATTTAAACAGAGATTTGATCAGGGTTGCCTTACAGCTGACTTATATTTTACGGCCGTTAGTTCAGAGGGATTGCCTTTTCCGGTTCAGGAAGAGAAAAGGTAACAGGAGCCATATACCAGACATTAACAGGCTTTCCTCCCTGCATTCCGGGCTTCCAGCCTTTTAACATACCGGCTACTCTAATCGCTTCTGCATCAAGCAAGGGGTGCACTCCTTTGAGAACAGAAATCCCCTCGGCATTTCCTTCTGTACTGACAATAAATCTGACAATAACTCTTCCTTGTATCTTTTCGGCATTTGCTTCTTCAGGGTATTTGGTATTGTTCTTAATGAAGTTTAATAATTCTATATCGCCTCCCGGATATGAAGGCATCTGTTCAACAACAACAAAAGGAGGTTCATTCAAAATCTGGTCAGGTAATTTAAATTTCAACATGATCCCGGAGGTTATCGGCTCATCAACATCGGGATTTTTTGGTGGATCCCATTTCGGCGAAGATTGCACTGCTTTGATAACTTCATCACTCAGTATCCTGTCAATCTGAATTGTGGATTCGACATTGGTGATGGTACCATCCAATTCAACGGCAAAATTTACCGAGACCCAACCTTCAAGTTTTTTTGCCTGAGCTTCTGCCGGATATTTAACCTGACCGGCTACCCAATCTGAAAAACTAAGGCGACCTTTTCCCTGAAATGTCGGATAATCTTCAGGAGCTAATCTTGGGAAAGGAGGCTTAAGACCCATTGCAAGAGCTTTTTTTCTTGTTGTTATTTCGTAAACGCCATTTATTCCTTTTTCTCCATATTTATCAGTCGCTTCCTTGTCCCTTATCATATTAGTTATTCCCATATCATAACCAAGTTCTTTTCTGGCATCATTATAACTCTTATCAGTAATTACACCATCAATTGCTACAAGTTGGACTGGTCTTTGCGCTGAAGGAGGATTTGTATTAATTCCTGCCGGCGGCTTAAATTCAGGATCTTTTTCCATTTTTACACTGATTTCTTTATTAAAATCAGCCTTGAGCGTCAGCCTTTTATACCCTCTGCAATAGAATAGAAGTGACGCATCATCCTGCTCAATTCTAAGGGAAAATCGTCCATCATTTCCTGTTGTAGCTCCAAAAGCATTACCCATTGTTCCGGTACTGGTTATATTCACTCCCTCAAGTGGCTTACCCTCCTCATTAATGACAATCCCTTTCACCTCTTTCTGCTGTATTATGGGTGGCTGGTATATGGCCAGGGGATCATTTGCCGGAGTAACATATTGATACTCAGGTGTTGCAAAGGCATATGCCACAATTGCTATTACCGGAAGAATTATTATATTCTTCAGTTTTGCATACTTCAGGGTTGGTTTCTTGTTAAGCATGATGATCCGGTTTTTGATCAGACTATTGAAATTATGAGCTAATGAGATGTGTTTCAGCTCAGCCTGAATGTTTAGCAGCTTGTACTGGTACTCTTTGACATTATTATTACTGCTTAAAGAAACATGATCCGCCAGGTATTCATGGTTTAATATTATAGACCTTTTGATGAGCCAGACAAAGGGATTAAACCATTGAAATACAATAAAAAGTTCACTTAAGAGAAGATCAAAAGTATGCCCCTGCCTGATATGCGCAAACTCATGATCAATTATATCAGAATATTTCCCGCTTGTGTATTCTTCAACCGGGAGAACAGCATAAGGGAAAAAGGAAAATGGAGGAAGCTGGTTATCGGTAACAATTACTTTGGGGAACTTACTGTTTTTAACAACACCTTTTTTAATTATCCTGCGTGTGCTGATCAGACTGATCAAAACTCTTAATAGTAATAATCCGGCAATTGTAAAATATATTCCAAGAAATAACCTGTTATAATCGAAGGAATTGAAAGAAATAGTGTTTGACATTACTGTTTCAAATGAATTCCCTGAAAAGATCATACTGTCTATTGCATTTACCGGCTCCATCGGAAGTACACTTTCTGAAATAACTTTAAATTTCAGAGCCGGCAGTATTGTTGGCAGGAGTAAAGTCAGTAACAGAAAGATCCTGTTTCTCAGATAGAATGTTTCCTTACTGAAAAAAATAAGATAACAGATGTAGAACAGGATTGTCCCGGCTGATACCTTGAGCAGGTATAATAATAAATTATCCATTTTATTGCCCTTTCTCTATGATTTGAATTAGTTTTTTCAGGTCTTCAGCAGTTAACTTTTTTTCATCAACAAAAAATGAGACAACATTTTTGTAGGATGAGCCGAAGTAGTCATTAACGACCTTTTTCATGAATATTTTCCTGTACTCCTCTTTCCTGACAAGAGGATAATACTCGTGGTTCTTGCCATAAGCTTTATGGTTCACATACCCTTTTTCTTCCAGTCCGCGGATAACCGACGAAAAAGTAGTATAAAGTGGTTTAGGTTCCGGGTGGAGCTCAATGAGCTCCTTAATGAATCCTTTACGGGCTTTCCAAAGGATCTTCATTGCTTCTTCTTCTTTTCTGGTAAGTCGTTTCATTGCATAACTGTTTTTTCAAAGATATAACGGAAAAAACAAATATACAACTAAAATAGCAATTATATTACTAAAAAATACGTTTATGGTAGGGATATCTGAAGAATAGCGGAAGTTTCTATTAATTATTAAAGTATGGAAATGGCATTAATCAGGCTAATGGACGGGATATGTAATGTATACAAGCTAATTTCCATATATATAAATAACTTATATATAATTGTTTAAGAATATTGTATAAATATTATGTTTGGGAATTATCAGGCTGGAATATCAGCCACCTTTGATCCTCCTTATCTCATTGAAATGATCCATCGACATCTTTTCACGTGCCTCACGTGCTGTTTGCCGGTATGTTTCAAACTCATTTCTAAGCTCCTCCAGATCCTTTTTTGCATGGATCATCATAACCATATTCCTCCTGAAGGCCAGGAATCCAACCCCAAGAATAAACAGAAGTCCGGCAATAATTATCCATGTAAAAAGATTGTATAATGTTTTACTGAATTCCATACCCAGAACTGAAATACTGTTTTTGCTGTCTGTAGCCTCTTTCAACCTGACCTGTGTAGCCCCAAGAACTGCACTCAGGGAATCAACTGTTTCTTTGTTTTGTAACCTGTTTACTGTTAATTGATTAACAGTATTTTTTTCTGCTATGAGAGAATCAATCGAGTTCCCCTTTATCAGCTGAAACATATCTTCCCTGATAGCCCGGTAGTTTTCATAAATCCTGGTACGTTCTTCAATATAATCCATCTGTTCTTTTAATGTACCTGTATTTAGTACTTCAGGAATTGGTGTCTGGCAAGATCCTTTTACTGATATTGTTGCCAGAAACAGGATTACCAATAAATATTTGAGAACTGAATATCTGGCTCTTTTCATTGATCTGGATGGTTTACAGGATTTATTCTATATAAACTTAACGATTATAAAATGTAATTATTATATTTCTGCAATCGTTGATTTATCTGATTGGGAAAAACGTTCCGGCAGTAAATAATATATCCCCAAAGGCTGAAGATAATCATTTTAAATCAGTTTGTGAAATCATTTTTTGGAAGGATAACTATTTTTTCCTGGACATAACATAATAATGATGCATTACATCAGGCTGTCACTTTTTCTTTTGTTCCTTTTGATGGTTAATAATACTCTCTACGCTCAAACCGAAGGAATTAACAGGGATAAATATAAAATCCATATTTATCAGACTGATAAGCCAATAACTATCGACGGGATACTTGATGATGAGCCCTGGATGACAGCTGAACACTCAGGGAAAATGCAGCGGGTTACGCCAACAGATACCGGTTATGCATATGCACAAACTGAAGTAATGGTTACCTACGATGAGTCAAACTTGTATTTTGGAGTTATCTGTTATGATCCTTCACCTGGGAAAAGACCTATACAATCACTGCGCCGGGACTTCAACTTTAATAGCAACGATAACTTCATGGTATTTATGGACACCTATAATGATCAGACCAACGGGTTTGCATTTGGAGTGTCGTCGGCAGGTGTTCAAAGAGATGGGGTGATGTCGGGAGGTAATAATACTCTCTATACCTGGGATATAAAATGGAAATCTGCCGTGAAAAATTATGATGACAGGTGGGTAGCGGAGATAAGTATTCCATTCCGGAGTATACGTTATTTTGACGGAGCCACGGAATGGGGTATTAATTTTGGCAGGCTCGATCTGAAGACAAATGAAAAATCGGCCTGGGGACCAATGCCACGACAGTTCACCCATTCCAATCTTGCCTTTACCGGAACTCTTGTCTGGGATAAACCATTGAAAAAAATGGGGATGGGATTTTCATTTATTCCCTATGTTACGGGAAAAGTCACAAAAGATAATCAGTCGGCGGAAAGTGCCAGGTGGAAAGGAAATGCCGGATTCGATTCGAAGATGATACTCTCCACATCAATGAACCTTGACCTCACTGTAAATCCTGATTACTCCCAGGTTGAAGAGGACAGGCAGGTCACTAACCTGGACCGTTTTGAGCTGTTTTTCCCGGAGAGGAGACAGTTTTTTCTTGAAAACAGCGATCTGTTTGCTGATCTGGGCAAAAGTGGAGCTCAACCATTCTTTTCAAGACGTGTCGGTCTTAACATTCCAGTTATTGGAGGAGGCAGGTTAAGCGGACAAATAGGTGATGACTGGAGAGTAGGGCTTATGGATATACAGACTGGCTCGAAGGACGATACTCCTTCCACCAACTTTGCAGTTACTGTCTTGCAACGACGTGTCTTCAGCAGATCGAATATAACTGCATTCCTGGTAAATAAACAGGTAACCGGCTCGTATAATAACAGCTTGTATACTGGTTATCGCTATAACAGAGTAGCCGGCCTTGAATATAATTTAGCAAGCCCTGATGATAAATGGACAGGCAAAGCATACTATCACCAGGCATTTTATCCCGGAGCAGCAGCAAATGCAGCATCATTATCAGGGAATATTCTCTATTCCACACAATACCTCCGTGCCACTTTAACCCAGACCTGGATCGGATCTGATTTTGTTGCTGAAGCCGGATACATTAAAAGAAATGGTTTTTTTCAGACTTCACCAGGTATTAAGTACACATTCTATCCTTCCGGCAGGAAAATATTGAGTCATGGTCCAAGCGCTGAATTCGATATAATACTGGATACCGATCTGAATATGACCGACAGGGAAACACAGGTTGGATATACTATAGGCTGGCAGAACAGAAACCAGCTTTCTATAGGTGTCAGTGAACAATTTGTGAAGCTGAACAGGGCATTCGATCCTACCAATACGGGTGGAACAAAACTTACTTCCGGGAGTGAATTTAACTGGATAACTGCAGATATTGATTTTTCTTCCGATTCCCGTCGTATGTTTTATTATACTCTAAGCGGAGGTTATGGCTCCTATTATAATGGTAACAGATTAGCCCTAAGTGGTTCATTTAATTACAGGATACAACCATACGGGAGTATTGCAATGACTGTCAATTATAATAATATATCTCTGCCAGCTCCATATAACAGTGCTCAATTGATTCTGATCGGACCCAGGCTTGATCTGACATTTACCGATAAATTATTTCTTACTACCTTTGTTCAGTATAACGACCAGATCGACAACATTAACATGAACATTCGTTTCCAGTGGCGTTTTGCTCCTGTATCCGACCTGTTCATTGTCTACACGGGAAATTCATATATCGATGATTTCAGAAATAAAAACCGCGGTCTGGTGGTTAAATTATCATACTGGTTTAACTGAAAAATTAAAGAAAGAGGTGTTGATATAGAAGTGGGAGATTCCTCGTTCCTCTGCCGAGGAACTCGGAATGACAGATCATCTTTGTTTTTTGGGGTTGGAGTTGGAGGTTCGCCCAGGCGAACCTCCAACTCTAACCCTATGCCCCCCAGAAAGTTCTGTCATCCTGAGTCCCGCCTAAGCGGGACGAAGGATCTCCCTCAACCCTTTGTTTTCTCCTGGAAGTCACCGTTATTTGATATACTAATCTGAAAGCCTGATACAGTTAATATGAAACCACCCAAATGTTTAATAATCGATGAGTTATAAATATTGTAATTAATAATCTGCCATAAATCTGAATACACTAAATGAAACGGGAAATTTTAAAAGAAGTGAAGGCATATCCATACCTGGTTAGAAGTATTGTGATTTTTGCATTGAGTTTATTATTCAGTTTTCCTCTGGAGGCCCAGGATGACCTGAATGTAATTACAGGCACGTGGCTTGAATACAGCGATGCACCCAACTCTTTATATCATTACCTTACAGGACAAGCCTATACACTTCTGGATAAGCGGGCAAATGAAATATCTGAGATCCATACCCTTGAATCATGGCAGAGGAGACAAAGATATATCCGTGAAACACTGATTGATATAGTAGGTCCCTTTCCTGAAAGGACTCCACTTAATCCTAAGATTGTCAGGACTATCACCAGGGAAAAATTCAGGGTTGAGCACATTATTTTTGAATCACAACCAAATTTCTTTGTAACATCTTCACTTTATATTCCTGCCGGGGTAGAAAAGGGAAGAAGAGCCCCGGCAATTATCTATTGCAGCGGCCATTCAGCTGAGGGATACAGAACTGATGTTTACCAGCATGTAATTCTGAATCTGGTTGGTAAGGGATTCATTGTATTTGCATTTGATCCGGTAGGGCAGGGAGAAAGACTTGAGTATTTTGATCAGGAAACAGGTAAATCCATTATTGGAGGTCCGACGAAAGAGCACTCATATCCAGGGGCACAGGCCCTGATTACTGGCAGCTCACAGGCTAAATATATGATCTGGGACGGGATGAGGGCTGTAGATTATTTGCTGACCCGTGCAGAGGTTGATCCTGCCAGGATTGGAATAACAGGGCGATCGGGAGGAGGGACGCAATCAGCATATATCGCTGCCATGGATGAAAGGATATATGCGGCGGTTCCGGAGAATTATATTACCAATTACAAAAGGTTACTTCAGACCATTGGGCCACAGGATGCAGAACAAAATTTAACCAATTTTATCGGGAGAGGTCTTGATCATCCTGATTTTCTTATAGTACGTGCCCCGAAGCCGGCCCTGATGATAACAACTACGGGAGATATGTTCAGTATACAGGGAGCTATTGAGACTGAAAACGAGGTGGCAGAAATTTACAAAGCTTACGGAAAGGAGGAGAATTTTGGAAGGGTTGAAGATGATGCCGGTCATGCATCGACTCTGAAGAACAGGGAGGCAATGTATGCCTTCTTCCAGAAACACCTGGATAACCCTGGCAACCCGCATGATGAAGAGACACAACCACTAACTGCAGAAGAACTTCAGGTAACTGAGACGGGCCAGGTTTCAACATCCCTGGCAAGTTTATCTGTTTTCAGTCTAAACCGTCGGGAGGCAGAAAATCTGATTAATCAGTTAAACCATTCACGTTGGTATCCGGAGGTGTTTTTCCCTGAAGCCATAAAGGCAGCAAAGACGCTTTCAGGTTATCAGGAATCCGTAACTATTGGTACACCGGTTTTTTCCGGACGTATCTTAAGAGATAAATATGTTATTGAAAAGTACTTCATAAAAGGGGAGGGAGATTATATCATTCCTTACCTCATGTTCATACCAAATAAACCGGATGGAAGAGCTCTTATTTATCTTCATCCTTCAGGGAAGTCATTTGAAGCATCTTCGGGAGGTGAAATTGAAAAGTTTGTTGATAAGGGCTTTATAGTATTGGCTCCGGATTTGATAGGTACAGGTGAAATGGGCCCGGGATTATTAAAAGGAGATGCGAATTTTGAAGGAGTATCACATAATCTTTTATATGCGGCAATGCTGACCGGAAGAACTATATCTGGAATACAGACAGGGGATGTAGTGCGTCTTGTTATGCTGCTTAAAAAGAATCAGGATATTAAACATATATCCGGTTTTGCCAGAAAAGAGCTTGCCCCGGTGATGATGCATGCAGCGGCTTTTACCGATAATATTGGAACCGTATTCCTTTTTGAACCATATTCTTCATACAAATCAATTGTAATGAGACGGTATTATAATCCATCTTTTATTACCAGTGCTGTTCCCGGAGCTTTAACGAAATATGATCTGCCTGATCTGGCGGCCTCTATTGCTCCACGGAAGCTTTTTTTAGCAGATATTAGCGATGGAGATGGAGGTCTGGATGATACAGCAGGTATTAATAAAGATCTTGGAATAATAAAAAAAGGCTATCAGTTGCGTAATGCTAACGAAAATCTTATTATTTTAACCGGGAATTCCATTGACAAAGATTTCGACATAATATTTGAATGGATTAAATGATTAAATCATCTTCATGAAGAATTCTATCAGAAGACGCGATTTTATAAAAACCACTGCAGCCGGAGGGATCGGGTTTGGATTGACCAGCAAGTTTATTTCTGGCGATGGTAACTATAATTCTCAGTCAAAAAGAATTGGCATAATAGGTCTTGATACATCACACAGTACCGCCTTTACAAAAGCGCTCAACGATCCGGCTGCGGGTCCGGAGTTTGGAGGATACAAGGTAGTGGCTGCCTATCCGAAAGGGAGCAGTGATATCAGGTCGAGTGCAGACAGAATTCCTGCCTATACTGAAGAGGTAAAGAAGCAGGGAGTCGAAATTGTAAATTCCATTGATGAGCTTCTTGAGAAGGTTGATGTTGTTCTCTTAGAGACTAACGATGGTCGTCTTCACCTTGAACAGGCTTTGCCCGTTCTAAAAGCCGGTAAACGGATGTTCATTGATAAACCAATAGCTGCTTCCCTTTCTGATACTATTGCCATTTTTGAGGTTGCTAAGAATTATAAGGTACCTGTTTTTTCATCATCTTCCCTCAGATATATTCAAGGTGCAAGGGAGATAGCAGATGGCAGTATTGGTAAAGTAAACGGTGCAAATGCCTATAGTCCTGCTACCCTGGAAAAAACTCATCCTGATCTTTACTGGTACGGAGTTCATGGAGTTGAAATACTATTTACAGTAATGGGAACCGGATGCAAGAATGTGGTTCGTACCTTTACTGATAACACTGATGTAGTTACCGGCGTTTGGGGAGATAACAGAGTAGGTACATTCAGAGGTATCCGATCGGGGAAGGCAGATTACGGAGGAACGGTTTTCGGGGAGACCGGAATAACTGTACTCGGAAAATACAGCGGATATAATCTACTGCTGGTTGAAATAATCAGATTTTTTCAAAGCGGTTTGCCACCTGTCAGTGTTGAAGAGACAACGGAGATTTTTGCTTTTATGGAAGCAGCCGATGAGAGTAAAAGAAGAGTAGGAGCATTGGTGGCGATAGAAGAGGTTATGCTGAAAGCTAAGGAGGAAGCGAATATTATTGTATCTAAACTTAAATTATAAATACAGTTATTTTTAAATTAAACCAAGATGACAAAGAGAAGAGAATTTATTAAGAAAAGTGTGCTGGGATCAGCCGGTCTTGCTATTGGTGGGATGGGCCTCAGTGCCAAAGCTTTCAACTCTATTCAGGGTGCCAACGATCGTCTCAATCTGGCAGTTATTGGAATCCGTGGTCAGGGTGGATCTCACATCAACACCTGGTGCGGAATGAAAGACAGCAAAAATGTACGCCTTAGGACCATCTGCGATGTTGATGAGCAGTATTTTGCTCCGAAATCGAAAGTAGTGCTCGACAAGACAGGTGAAGCACCAAAAACTGAATGGGATATGCGGAAGGTCTTTGAAGATAAGGAGATCCATGCTGTCTCTATTGCCTGTCCGAATCACTGGCATGCTCTCGCAACTATCTGGGCCTGCCAGGCAGGCAAACATGTATATGTTGAAAAACCGGCATCCTATGGAATCTTTGAAGGCCGTAAGATGGTGGAAGCAGCCCGTAAATATAATGTAAGGGTTCAAACCGGAACACAAAACCGGTCAATCAACGGAGTGATGCAGGCAATAAAATTCCTTCACGAAGGAGGGATTGGAGATGTCTATCTTGCACGCGGCTTATGCTACAAACCACGTGATTCTTTTGGAATAGCACCTGATAGCAGACCACCTGAGTCACTTCATTACGACATGTGGCTCGGCCCTGCACCTTACAGGCCATACAACGAGAAACATGTCCATTATAACTGGCACTGGTTCTGGCCTACCGGAGGCGGTGATACGGCAAACCAGGGACCTCACCAGTTTGATATCGCCCGCTGGGGACTTAATAAGAATGAGCATCCTGTGACTATCTATTCCATGGGTAATATCTATGGCATTGATCCCAAAGAATGCGAACAGGAGACCCCGAATACCCAGGCATCATTCTTTAAATACAAGGACGGCAAAATGCTTGAATTTGAGACACGCGGACGCTTTACAAACGGAGAATCAAGCCTCGATATCAATATAGGTAATATGTTTTTGGGCACAGATGGGTATGTTGAAATTGACGGTGGCACATGGAAGGCTTTCCGGCAACGTGAAAGGAAACCTTTTGCAGGTTCAGGTGTGGTAGCGGAAGAGACCGCTGCTCCGTCTGCTTATCTTGCCGCTCCGGGTGGATCAAGCCATTATGGGAATTTCATTGATGCAATAAGATCAGGTAAGAATGAAGATCTGCATTGCGATATTCTTGAAGGCTTTATGTCAGCTACTCTTCCTGCTCTTGCTAATATTTCATACCGCCTTGGTCGCGAATTGAAATTTGACGGAGCAAAAGAGAAGTTTGTAAGCGATGCTGAAGCTGATAAAATGCTTACGCGCGATTACAGGAAGCCTTACGTGGTAAATAACGTGGTTTAGTTGCTGCCCGCCCGACTGAATGACTTCCTGCCCGAATGAATTCGTTCAGGCGGGGTTGCTTGGTGCTGGTTGCTGGTTGCTAGGTGCAAAAATCTGGTAATCGGTAATCGGTAATCGGTAATCGGTAATCGGTAATCGGTAGCAATTAGTTAATTATAAGTTAATATATTATGAAGGTACAGTTAATTTTCATTGTGCTTATAAGTACGGTTTTATCTGTTACATGTGTTAATCCAGGTAAAGAGACGGGCTCCAGTATAGTATTCCGGAACAATGAAGCGGAAAAGAAGCTGGATGTCATAATGGACGGAAAACTTTTTACCTCCTTCTGTTGGCCTGATAATGTTTATAAACCTATTCTTTATCCTGTCAATACATCAGCTGGGACCGCAATTACCAGGGGTTTCCCTTTAAATCCTCGTGAGGGAGAGCGTAATGATCATATTCACCAGGTTGGTATATGGTTGAATTACGGAAATGTAAACGGCCTGGATTTCTGGGGAAATGGTTACAGAGGTGTAAAGGAACCGGATGGAGGTGAAATAAAGCATCAAAGAATTGAAAAAATAGTTGGAGGCCCCGGAGATGGGTCATTTATATCAATTGAGAGCTGGCTTGACGCAAATGGTAAAGAGATACTGTCAGAAGAGACGGCATACCATTTTATAGGTAAAGGTTCAGTTCGAATAATCGACAGGATATCCACTCTTACTGCCCAGGATTCTGATGTGCTCTTCAAGGATACAAAAGAAGGGATGTTCGGAATCCGGGTTGCCCGTCAACTGGAATTGCCCTCAACCGAGAGACTTACTCTTTTAGATGCACAGGGGAATCCTTCAATTGAAAAAGATACAGCAAACAAGGGCGTTACAGGTAACTACAGAAGCAGTGAGGGTATAACAGGAGAGGCTGTCTGGGGGACAAGGGCAAAATGGATGGACCTTCATGGAGTAATTGGTGACGAGAAGATCTCAATTGTGGTTTGTGACCATCCTAAAAATCCGGGATACCCAACCTACTGGCATGCAAGGGGATATGGATTATTCTCTGCCAACCCCCTGGGATGGAACGATTTCACGAAGGGTAGTAAAGTATTTAACTTTATTATCCCCGCTGAAAAATCTGCGACTTTCAGGTACAGAGTAATAATTAATTCCGGAGCTGACCTGACTGATGAAGAGATATCTGCTTACGCGGAAGAGTTCAGTAAGAAATATAAATAACAAATACAGAAGAAAATGGACAATCAATACAATGATCGACGTAATTTCATTAAGAAAGCTGCTCTTGGCGGATTGATGGCAGTTACAATACCTGAAATACTCTCAGCTGCTATGCCGGCCGGGGGAAAAAAAATCACTTTGACTAAAGGAAATACTATACTTTTCCAGGGCGATTCAATTACCGATGCAGGAAGAAATAAGGAAGATAACTCCTATAACAATCCAAGAGCTTTGGGATCAGGGTATGCAATGCTTACCGGTGCAGCCCTCCTTGAAAAATATGCCTCGCTTGATCTTAAAATCTATAATAAAGGAATCTCAGGTAATAAGGTATATCAGCTTGCTGAAAGGTGGGATAAAGATTGTCTCGATATCAAACCAGATGTGTTAAGTATTCTGATAGGGGTTAATGACATCTGGCATAAATTGAACGGTCAGTATAACGGTACGGTTGATATATATAAGAATGATTATATAACACTTCTTGAAAGAACCCTGAAAGCTCTTCCAAATGTAAAATTAGTAATATGTGAACCTTATGCTGTCCCTGGTGTTAAAGCTGTAGATGATAGGTGGTACCCTGAATTTTATGACTATCAGAAAGCTGCCCGTGAGGTTGCTGATAAGTTTGGAGCCCTGTTTGTTCCCTTTCAGAAGATCTATGATGAGGCTCAGAAGCAGGCTCCTGGTATCTACTGGACAGGTGATGGTGTTCATGCGAACCTTGCCGGAGCCCAGCTGATGGCACAGGGGTGGCTGGCGGGAGTTAAGGGATAATGCCCTCTCGACTGGCGTCGTTCGGGCAGGGTATGACGGTACATTGGTTTGGCGGTATAATGGTTTAAAAGAAGTGATAATTATTAATACTTAATTGATATGAAAAAGGTAAAATTACTTTACATAGTGATGCTTCTTGGTATTACATCAATGGCATATTCACAAGCCCTTACCTCAACAGTTTACGACTGGGATAAACTGTCTGTAAAAAAGAGTTCTACAGGTGAAGTCAAAACTTTCTTTAAAAGTCCGACAAAGGATCTTGAAATGTTTGAAGCAAAGGCTGTAACATTGAACGCTGGCAAAGATATCAAGACCTATGAGGTTGCCAAATCCACGGATGAACTTTTAATTGTTAAGGAGGGAATTGCCGGAATAAAGGTCAACGATGAAATGAAAACTCTTGGAGAGGGAAGTGTGGTTCTGGCATTAGCCGGTGATAAGGTAACAATAGCCAACAAAGAGAAGAATAACCTGGTTTACATCTCTTTTATTTTCAAACCTTTTATTCAACGCGTTCCGAAGGAGACCGATGAAAGAATATTTCCTCTTTTTGTTGACTGGAAAACGGTTGAGTTTAAACCAAATGCTAACGGAGGGAGGCGTGATATTATGCGTCGGGCCACTTCATCGTTAAGAGAACTGGAGATACATGTCACGACACTGAAGGAGGGAATTTCAAGCCATGCTCCTCATACACATCGCGATGAAGAATTTGTCCTGATGAGATATGGGACTGGTGATATGGATCTGGATGGCAAGCACTACATAGGAGGTCCGGGATCCATTTTCTTTCTGGCCAGCGGGGGTTATCATGGGATTAACAATGCTGGAAACAGTGCTTGTGAGTACTTTGCCATCAGGTGGCTGACACAGGAAGAGGCAAAATAATAAGAGATGGAGATTCCTCGTCCCGATAAAAAAAGAAATGTCATGAGGCTGGCTCCTAATACCTTTTTAACCGCAAAGAACGCAAAGCTATTGCAAAGAACGCAAAGCTAAGATTATGTCAATTCTTTGCGACCTTTGCGCTTACCCTTTGCGACCTTAGCGCCTGCCTGCCGGTAGGCAGGGTTAATGGATTTAGCCTTTTAAGACCGCCTTATCTTCAGGAACAAAATGCTATTGATGAATTTATGTACCTAATACCTGATATTCACATAATTATAGATAATATGAAACGATTCTTCTCTTCCTCGTTGACAATTTTATTTGTTTTTGTCATCTCCTCATCCACCCTTTTTGGTGAAGTAAAATTACCGGCAATATTCGGAGATAATATGGTTTTGCAGCAGCAAACAGAAGCAGCTATCTGGGGAACCGCAACAAAAAGTGCCACCGTTAAAGTGACAACTTCATGGAATAATAAGAGTTATTCTGCCAGGGCGGGTGCTGACGGAAAATGGAAACTAAAAGTCGCCACACCTTCTGCCGGGGGACCATATGAGGTAACCATATCAGACGGAACAGCCTTAAAATTAAAGAATGTCATGATAGGCGAGGTATGGGTCTGTTCAGGACAGTCGAATATGGAGATGCCAATGAAGGGATATATGAATCAGCCGATAATAGGTTCAAATGAAGCTATCGCAACATCTTCAAATCCTGTAATTCGGCTGTTTACAGTAAAAAAAGCAAGCAGCCTTCAGCCCCTCGATGATTTTACAGGCAGCTGGAGCAATTGTGAACCTCAAACCGTAAGCGAGTTCAGCGCAACAGCTTACTTCTTCGGCCTGATGCTTAATAAAGCGTTAAATGTACCGATAGGGCTGATAAATACAAGTTGGGGCGGAACACGTATTGAGCCCTGGATTAGTGAAGCCGGATTTAAAAATTTTGATTTTGTTAAACTACCCGATAAAAATCAGCAGGGAACTCTTTCGCAGCAAACACCAACTGTACTATTTAATGCAATGATAAATCCGATGGTCGGGTATGGTATTAAGGGTGCAATCTGGTATCAGGGAGAATCAAACCGCAATGAGGCGGATAAATATGTTCTCCTGTTACCGGGTCTCGCTGAAAACTGGCGCTCTGTATGGGGTGTTGGTGATTTCCCTTTCTACTATGTCCAGATAGCCCCTTATGATTATGGACCAGGTGGTTTGAATTCGGCATTTCTTCGTGAAGCACAACTGAAAGCTTCAACTGCTATTCAAAATATTGGCATGGCCAGTATTATGGATGTGGGAGAAAAAGATTGTATCCATCCGGCTGATAAAAAGGCCGGATCTGACCGGCTGGCATATCTTGCACTCGCAAACACATATGGCAAATCAGGTTTCGCATCCTCCGGTCCGGTGCTGAAAGAGATGACAGTATCGGGGTCTCTTGTAAAACTAACTTTTGATAATGCCAAAAACGGACTTACCTCGTTTGGTAAAGAGTTATCATGTTTCGAGGTAGCGGGCAACAATAAGAGGTTCTTTCCTGCAAAGGCTTTCATCATAGGAAATGGAATTACACTTTTCTGCCCTTCCGTAGCTGAGCCAGTGGCAATCAGGTATGCTTTCAAAGATTTTATTACAGGAGACCTTTTCAATACTGAGGGCTTGCCGGCGTCATCGTTCCGTACTGATGACTGGCCCATGGAATAGTTCTATTGATTTGTAAGGATCAATTTCTTACTTTAGTATTCCTTATTATTAAAGATTATAGTCATATAATTTAATACTATTATTATGAAAAGTGCCGCTTCTAAAACTTTGGGACGCAGAGAATTCATTGGTACTTCTGCGGTTGCGCTTGCAGGTATCACAATTATTCCCGCAAAAGCTGTTTCAGGATTAGGACATATTGCTCCCAGTGATAAACTGAACATAGCAGGTGTTGGGATTGCAGGAATGGGAAGAAACAACCTGGTAAATGTTGCCAAAACGGAGAATATTGTTGCCCTTTGCGATGTTGACTGGCGGGAACCAACCGTTAAAGTGTTTAAAACTTATCCCGGTGCAAAGCAGTACAAAGATTTTCGTCTTATGCTGGATAATCAAAAGGATATTGATGCAGTCATTGTTGCCACACCCGATCATACTCATGCTGTTATCAGTCTTGAAGCTATGAAAAGGGGCAAACATGTATTTACCCAGAAACCTCTTACACATACCGTACATGAAGCAAGAGTGCTGGCAAAAGCTGCAAAACAATACAAAGTTGCCACCCAGATGGGAAACCAGGGGCAGGCAAGCGATCTCCCCAGGCGTCTAAGGGAAATAATATGGGATGGTTGTATTGGTCCGGTTCGGGAAGTGCATGTATGGACCGACCGTCCTAATAATGGTCTTGTAAAAACGTACTGGCCTCAGGGAGTCAGCCGCCCGAAGGATACTCCTCCTGTTCCGGCAGAATTAGATTGGGATCTCTTTCTGGGGCCTGCACCTGTGCGTCCCTACAACCCGGCTTATCACCCTTTTAAATGGAGAGGATGGTGGAACTTTGGTACAGGAGCTCTTGGCGATATAGGATGTCATTCCCTTGATCCTGTATTTCGTGCTTTAAAACTTAAGTATCCAACAACTCTTCAGGCAGTTTCAACTCTTGTTAACAACGAGACATATCCTTCAGGTTCCATTGTCAGATATGATTTTTCTGCACGTGAAACTATGCCGCCTGTTACACTGACGTGGTATGATGGAGGTCTTCGTCCTATGTTGATTGCCGAACTTGAAGAAGGGATGCAGATGGGCACCGGTGGTGTTCTTTTTGTAGGGGATAAAGGAAAGATTCTAAACGACAAAATTCTGCCTAAATCTTTGAGGGAATCATATAATGCGCCGGATCCATACATCCCCTCTTCCCCGGGACATGAGGAGGAATGGATACAAGCCTGTAAAGGAGGAGTTCAGTCAGGTTCCGACTTTGAGTGGGCCGGACCTCTTACTGAAACTGTTCTTTTAGGGAATGTAGCATTGCGAATGGAGTTGAAGGAAAAACTTGGGGGACTGATACTAAATTGGAGTCCTGAAAAATTCAGTTTCACTAACCTGCCTGAAGCCGATAAATTCCTGCATTTTGAATACAGGAAGGGATGGACACTTTAATCGTGTCTGAATAATTTGTTTTCCAGTAATAATGGTGGCTAATAAGAAACATGGTCTTATATGATTACCTTCTTTATTTCTGTTTTGGTACTATTGCTGGGATATTTCTTTTACTCAAAATTTATTGAAAGAATAGAGGGTATTGATCCCAACCGTCAGACTCCGGCATATAAACTTACAGATGGTGTTGATTATGTCCCAATGCCATGGTGGAGGATCTTTCTTATTCAATTCTTAAATATTGCAGGGCTTGGTCCTATCTTCGGTGCTGTGGCAGGGGCAATGTGGGGACCGGTAGCCTTTCTTTGGATTGTTCTGGGTTCAGTTTTTGCCGGAGCAGTTCATGATTATTTCTCCGGAATGCTGTCAATAAAGCATAATGGTCTGAGTATAACTGAGATAGTTGGAATTTACCTTGGTAAGGGGACTAAACAGTTTATGCGCGGTTTCACGGTAATACTTATGGTAATTGTGGGTGCAGTTTTTATTATGGGACCTGCACAGATTCTTACAGGAATGACCCCTTCTTATAACTCGCTGACCTTCTGGGTTGCAGTGGTCTTTATCTACTACCTTCTGGCAACAATGCTTCCTATTGACAAGGTTATCGGGAAAATTTATCCTGTCTTTGGATTTGCCCTCTTCTTCATGGCATTCGGCCTGATCATTGCCCTTTTTATTAATGGTTACCATATACCGGAACTTAATCCCGCTAATATCAGGAACTATCATGTTGATCCGGATAAATTCCCCGTTTTCCCGATGCTGTTCATTACAATAGCCTGTGGGGCGATCTCCGGATTTCATTCCACTCAGTCGCCTTTAATGGCAAGGTGTATCACGAATGAAAAATATGGCAGAAGGGTCTTTTACGGGGCCATGATTACCGAAGGAGTTGTAGCTCTTATCTGGGCTGCAATAGGCATGAGTTTCTATGGAGGTGTAAAGGAGTTGAACGTTGTTATGGAAGCTAACCAGAGTAATGCTGCTGTAGTTGTTAATGAAATTTCCAATTCGCTTCTTGGGAAATTCGGAGGAGCTCTGGCCTTGCTCGGTGTTGTTGCAGCCCCCATTACTTCAGGTGATACAGCTTTCAGGAGTGCCAGGCTTATAGTGGCAGATTTCTTAAGCTTCAAACAGGGTCCGGTACGAAACAGACTTATGATAAGCATTCCTTTGTTTGCCATAGGATTCTGGATTACCAGGATAGATTTCAGCGTTATCTGGCGATATTTTGCCTGGACGAACCAGACTCTTGCAATGATCGTCCTTTGGGCCATTACAGTCTATATGACCCGACAGAAGAAATTATACTGGGTGACATTAATTCCGGCAGTCTTTATGACCGCAGTAACCACCACTTACCTTCTTTTTGCCCCTGAAGGATTTTCACTGTCTAAGGCTGTTTCATATTCAATCGGGATAGGAATATCCACTATTTCTCTGACGGCGTTTCTGGTGTATAAGAAGAGATTAAGAATATAATTTACCATTCATAATCGGTCTTCCACTTTAGTCTTTTGCCTTTTATCTTTTAACTTTCAGGTATAAGTATGCGGCATGATTCTTGTGCAAAATATTGCATTAGGAATTGTATATTTAATTTATGAAACTCCTGTATTTCCTGACCTGCGTTGTTTTGGTAATATTTAGTAATTCAGTTACTTACTCACAACGAATAAGCATAGGAATCTATGATGGAGTGAATTATTCAGATATCCACAGACAGGATATTGGCGGAAAATGGAGTCCTAAGCCAGGTCCTGTAGTTGGGTTCAACTTTGGATATTCATTTAACAAATCTATTGGAGTGGAGACAGGAATTGGATTTTCTTCTGTTTACTATGAACATAAAACCTATTCATATCCATATTACCCGTCTCCTTTATACTCTTCGATGCTCCCTGTTTACTTACAAAGTTCCAATGGAACAATGAATTTCAGCTTTGTTCGGATTCCGTTCCTTTTCAAAGTATCAGTACCCTCCACACTTAGTTTTAATATGCGCGCAGGCATTTTTTATTCATCAAGCCAGAATTACTCTTTGAACACTCCTTACTATTATCCTGGGTTTCCTGAGAATCCAAAAAAAAGTGATTTCGGTTATATGTTTTCATCAGGAATCTCTTATCCATTAAGCGATAAATATAAAGCTTCATTTGATGTTAGCTATCTGACCGGGAGAAATAAATTCCTGGAGAATTATAATTACAGACATGGTTCATCAGAATTTACCTTAGGAGTTACATATACAGGATTTCATAAAGATGCTGAAATCAATTCGAAGGACGAACTTGATTTTTCAAATAATAAGGTTTCTGTGATTGTCAGGGGAGGGATTAATTATTCATGGAACAAAGCTTCGGCAGAAGTGGGTAAATATTATGGATATACCGGACTAATGGCTGGATTCTCTGTTAATTTTCCATTCGGGCAAGGTGCTTACTTTCAAACAGGCTTTTCATTTGACAGGAAAGGATATTCTATCAAAGATTCAAGTTCTTCTTTCTATAGATTAATCCTGGATAAAAATCAGATCTATTATGTCGACACAAGGATACAGATAGACTATGCAATAATACCTGCACTTTTAAATTTCCCGCTGGGTAATTCTCAACATCTTTTCTTTAGTACCGGACCATGGCTTGGATTTAAACTTAATTCAAGAACAGTCGGAACTGCTTATAATGAGTACCATTCCGAAACGAGTTATCTGCTCAGAGAAACAATTGTTTATGACGATCTGGAAAGATTAATTAAAGGCTATGACCTGGGTTGGATATTCGGCATTCACTTGTCAATCCCGGTAATCAGGAATCATAACATAGAAATGGCTCTGCAATACAGCTCAAGTTTCAGGGATGTATTTGATACTTCAGGATTTGTTAAGAACCAAAATCCTTATGACCCGGTTCTCTCAATACGAAATCGGACAATTTCATTGGTTCTTGGATATAAAATACCCCTGGCTGACCGTAAAGAATAAAGAATGAAAAGAGCAGTTTTTTGGATAAGCATAATCTTTATTGTCTTTTCCTGCGACAGGTTTCCTGATCCTGATGTAAAATTGTTGAGGAATTTTTCGTTTGGTTTTATGAACAACCAGGGAGACAGATTTTTTGCCGGAGAATGGGTAGGTGACAGCATTGTATTCAGGGCTATTAATAATAGTACGCCCATGAAAGATTCCATCAGAGTACTTTTTGAAGTAATAAAAGGAGGGGGTGAAATAACTGTATCATCTTCATATACAAACAAAGAGGGTTTTACCTACACAGGCTGGAAACTTGGCTCGGATGCTTTTAAACAGGTACTCCGGGCAAACACTTATGATCTTGAAGGGAACTATCTGAATTCATCAGATCTGATTGCCTATGGTTTCAGAACAGACCAATGGGATACTTTACCAAATCCATTTGAGTATAATATTACAGGAATGGCTGCTGATACAGTTAACAAGATCACTTTAATAATATGTGGTGGCAGACTTTACAGGCAGGGAGAAAGATATTATATCTGGAATGAGGTTACCGGACCATTTTTATCGTCTCTCAGAACGATTTTTATTGACCGGAATCAGGATTTTTATGTATGCAGCTGGAACGGAGATTTATTTAAGAGCACTGATCACGGGGAATCGTGGAAAGTATGTACAAAACCTTATTCTCAGCTCAATTTCTACCTTAATGTCTCAGTTACAAGCGATAATTATATCTGGGTATCCACACATAACTTACCAACAAAGTATTCGAAAGATTCAGGTCAGTCATGGACTGAACTTGGAAGTGAAATATCAAGCCATGGTATTGGAGATATTTTCAGGCTTAAAGACGGATCCCTGGTTTTGCATGGAGCTGATTGCTGCAGTTTATTCAGATCATTTGATGAAGGTCTTACATGGACACAGATAGAAACAATCCATCATACATATAATGTCTTTGTAGATGATAAGGATGAGATTTTTATAATTGTACATCCATTAACAATTTATAAATCAACAGATTATGGAGCAAGTTTCAAATATATATATGCCACCTCGCCTGAATGGGGATCTTCTTATGATCATATCTTCAAAAAAACGGACAATTTTTATTATATTAAGGCACCCGGGTGGGGCATATTAAAATCTACTGACCTGGTCCATTTTGAAGAATACTGGATAAATTTTAACCTGAGGGAACTTTATATTGATCATAATGGTGTCCTTTTAGCTACATACTGGACCTGGCAGCCACCTTACGAAAGAAAAGTCTATTACAGGAAAAATTCAGAATAGCTGGATTTTATCTTTCAGGTGCAACATTTTGGGATGTGGTTCGTCTTTATCCCAAACCCTACTATTAAGTCATGATAAGAGATTTCTTTCGCATCTCCCTCAGGAATATAGCAAAAAATAAAGGTGTAACCTTTATAAATATAACAGGGCTGGCAGTTGGTCTTGCCGCTTCAATTCTGATACTTCTCTGGATTCAGAACGAATTGAGTTACGATAAATTTCACCTGAATGGCGAAAATGTATCAGGCAAGGGCAAGGACCCGAAGAAAAGTGATGGGGGCAGGATCTCTTACAGTGAGGCTCTTAAGGTTGAATAATTAGTCTTCCTTCAACATAGGAAAAATATTTCTGTCTATTAGAAGTAAAAATATATAGCGTATTTTAGATTAAAATTTTCTCTTTATAATTAACATATTGAATAACCCATTAAAACAAATTTAAAATGTTACAGAATCTATTTAGGCACAGCATAAGGTCTTTTAAAAGGCAAAAATCCTATATAATTATAAATATTCTTGGCCTTTCCATTGGTATAGCATGCAGTCTGCTTATATCCATTTTTGTCATTAACGAAGCCAGTTATGACCGTTTTAACACCAAGAAGGACAGGATCTACAGATTGATTCTTAATGGAAAAATCGGAGGTCAGGAGATAAATGGTGCATTTACATCGGCGGCAATGGGTCCTACAATGTTAAAAGAATTTCCTGAGATTGAAGATTACCTCAGGATGAACGGAATGGGACCTACAATTCTTGAGTACAATAACCAGGCCTTCACCGAAGAGGATATGATAGAAGCGGATTCCTCCTTTTTTAATTTCTTTTCAATACCTGTTTTAAAGGGAGATCCTCTGAATCTTCTTAATGCACCTCATAAAGTTGTTGTTTCGGAATCAACCGCAAAAAGAATTTTTGGAGATGAAAACCCGATTGACAAAGCCATTAAGGTTGGATCGGACACAGTTCGTTTCACAGTCTCAGGTGTAATGGCAGATGTTCCTGAAAATTCACATTTTAAAGCCAATCTTATAGCGTCATTCATGACGAATCCAAGGTCGAGATATCCGGTCTGGTTAAGCAATAGTTTTGCAACATATCTTCTCCTTAAGCCGAATTCATCCATTACTAATGTAGATGCGAAAATACCTGACCTGCTGGTAAAATATGTCGGACCGGAAATTCAGCAATTCATGGGAATTACAATTGCTGATTTCGAAGCCCAGGGTAACAGGTACGGATTTTACAGCCAGAAGCTGACTGACATACATCTTGATCCTTCAGTTCAACAGATGTTTAAGGAAGCAAGTGATCCGAAATACCTGAATATTTTTGGCAGTATAGCGATACTTATTGTATTGATTGCTGCAATTAATTTCATGAACCTTTCCACTGCCCAGTCTTCGAAAAGAGCAAAAGAGGTCGGGATAAAGAAGATCGGTGGTTCCACAAGAGGAATGCTTATAGCTCAATTCCTCTCGGAATCCTTTATTCTTTCATTTATATCTCTTATTCTTGCTTTAATTATTATTAAGGTTTCTCTTCCCTATTTTAATAACCTGCTCGATTCTAACCTCTCACTAAAGCTTTTTGCCAGTTGGTACACTATACCTGTACTTATTCTTTTTGCTTTATTTGTCGGATTTCTTGCGGGAAGTTACCCATCTTTCTTTCTCTCCTCATTCAACCCCTATGAAGTACTTAAGGGTAATGTCAAAAACAGCTTGAAAAATGGCCGCCTCAGGAGGGTCCTTGTTGTTTTTCAGTTTGCCGTTTCAATTTTACTGATTGTAGGTACCATGATTATGTACAGGCAGATAAAGTATATGCTGAACAAGGATGTCGGATTCAACAAGGAACAGGTGATAGTAATAAACAGGGCAGAAGCGTTAAACCCAAGAATGAAGGCATTTAAAGATGCAGTAAAGGAGATACCGGGGGTTATTAATATCGCCAGTTCAACAGCTGTTCCCGGCAGAAATAATAATACCAACGGATACCTGATGGAAGGCAGAAAAGAGGAGACATTCCTTATTGGAACCAACTGGGTCGATTATGACTACCTGGATACTTATGGGATGACCCTTGTTTCGGGCAGATCTTTTGACAGATCATTTACCACCGACAAGGATGCCTGTATAATAAATGAAACTGCCGTAAAGGATTTTAACATAACTGACCTGGACAAAACAAGATTTATGGAGCCCCAGGATTCCGGAAGTATGAATTATTTACAGGTTATCGGTGTGGTGAAGAATTTCAATTTTGAATCGCTTCGTAATCCTATAAATCCATATATTCTGAAGTTCCAGAGTGATGATAATTTGTGGGGATATTTGTCAGTCAAGTTAACTGCTCAGAATTATTCCAAGGTGATAAACGATATTGAGAACACCTGGAAAGAGTTTACAGCAAATGCTCCTTTACAGTATTACTTTATAGATGAGGATTTTGAACAAATGTACAAACAGGAGAAACAGAATGCCCAGATGGCAGTGATATTCTCGATTCTTGCAATATTTATTGCAGCTCTCGGCCTTTTCGGACTTACAGCATTTACTGTTGAACAACGGACCAAGGAGATAGGAGTAAGGAAAGCCATGGGCTCTTCTATAACCAGTATATATATTTTAATCTCAAGAGAGGTTGTCATACTGGTTTCCATTTCAGCATTAATAGCCTGGCCATTAATCTATTATTTTGCAGGAAACTGGCTGGAAAACTTCTATTACAGAATTAACCTGGGTGTTTTTACTTTTATTGCAGGATTAACCATTGCATTAGGCATTGCCCTTATAACAATAAGCTATCGGATTCTTAAGGCTGTAAGGGTGAATCCGGCCCAGTCGCTGAAGTACGAATAGGAGAATTGTAAATGGAACAAATGAGCTTTAAATCCCTGTTTGGATGAATATTCCCAACTTTAAAAATGGATAGATTCTTTATTAAATAAATAATCATTAGATATCATTAAAAAACATTATTATGCTAAATAGCCTCATAAAACATAGTATGAGATCATTTAAAAGACAACGATCCTATATTATAATAAATATACTTGGTCTTTCAATTGGAATCGCATGTAGTTTGCTTATCGCACTTTTTGTAATAAATGAAGCCAGTTATGATCAATTCAATGTTAAAAAGGATAGAATTTTCAGAGCAGTACTGAATGGGAAAATCAGTGGCCAGGAGGTTACTACATTTGCATCTCCGGCTATTTTGGGTCCAACACTGGTGAAAGAGTTTCCTGAGGTGGAAGATTTTCTAAGAATGACCGGAACAGGTGAAACAGTGATTGAATACAACAAGCAGGCTTTCACTGAGGATCATCTGGTGGAAGCAGATTCATCATTCTTTAATTTCTTCTCAATACCTGTTCTTAAGGGTGATCCTGAAAATCTGCTTAATGAACCCCACAGGGTAGTATTGTCAGAATCAACAGCCAGGAAAATATTTGGAGATGAAAATCCTGTTGACAAAACTATTAAAATTGGAACAGATACAATTAGATATACTGTTTCCGGTGTGATGGGAGACATCCCTTTAAATTCACATATTGAAGCAAACCTGGTTTCATCATTCATGACAAATCCTAATTCAAAGGTCTCTATCTGGCTGAATAACAATTTAAATACCTATCTTTTGCTAAAGCCAAATACAGACCCGGAAACAGTTGATAATAAATTCATTGAATTACTGAAAAAATATATTGGACCTGAAATACAGCAATATTTCGGAGTTTCATTTGAGGAAATGGAAAAACAGGGTAATAAATACAGATTTTACCTTCAGAACCTGACTGATATTCATCTGGACCCTTCTGTTCAAAATGAATTTAAAGCCGCAAGTGATCCGAAATATCTGGTAATTTTCGGCAGCATTTCTGTTCTCATAGTTTTAATTGCTGCCATCAATTTCATGAACCTGTCAACAGCTCAGGCAGCCAGGAGAGCAAAAGAGGTTGGCATAAAAAAGATAGGCGGATCAACCAGGGGAATGCTGATAACCCAATTCCTCGTTGAATCGTTCATGCTATCGTTTTTGGCCCTTATAATAGCTGTAATCATCATTGAAGTTTCTCTACCTTTCTTTAACAACCTGTTAAATATTCATCTTGTCCTGGACCTTTTTGCCAAATGGTATATTGTGCCAACCGTACTGATCTTTGCTTTAGCAGTAGGCCTCCTGGCCGGAAGCTACCCTGCTTTCTATCTATCATCCTTTAATCCTTATGAAGTATTAAAAGGTAGCCTGAAGAACAGCATGAAAGATGAAAGGCTAAGAAGAATACTTGTTGTATTTCAGTTTGCAGTCTCAATTCTTCTGATAGTCGGAACTATGATTATGTATAATCAGATTCGTTATATGCTTACCAAGGATGTTGGCTTTAACAAGGAGCAACTTCTTGTAATTAACAGATCACATGTTTTAAGTCAAAAAATGGAATCTTTTAAAGAAGCAGTTAAAGCAATACCTGGTGTCATAAATATCTCAAGTGCAACTTCCATACCCGGTCGTGTTAACAATCTAAATGGTTATATGATTGAAGGAAGAAAAGATGAAACTTTTATAATGGTCTCAAGCTGGTCCGACTATGAATATCTTAACACCTATGGCATGACACTTGAATCAGGCAGATATTTTGATAAATTCTATACAAACGATCATGAAGGATGTATTTTGAATGAAGCCGCCATAAAGAATTTTGGCATAACCGACGTCCGGCAAACAAGGATAATAACTCACGGAGATGATGGCCAAACGAAGTATTTATCAATTCTGGGAGTGGTGAAAAACTTTAATTTTCAATCGCTCCGCAATCCCATAACCCCATATATAATCCAGCTTCAGGATAAAAATAGCATTTGGGGATACCTGACAGTCAGACTAACGGCCACAAATTATTCCAGTACAATTGATCAGATAGAAAAAACCTGGAAAGAATTTGCAGCAAATGAACCGCTTCAGTATTATTTCCTTGATGAAGACTTTGAACAGATGTACAAACAGGAAAAACAAAATGCTCAGATGGCAGTTATCTTCTCAATTCTTGCCATATTTATTGCAACCCTTGGTCTGTTCGGCCTGACATCTTTCACCGTTGAGCAGAGGACAAAGGAGATTGGTGTTAGAAAAGCAATGGGTTCATCAGTGGGCAGCATATATGTTGTAATCTCTAAGGAGATAATAATACTTGTTTCAATTTCAGCCCTTATAGCATGGCCTTTAATATATTATATTGCAGGAAAGTGGCTTGAAAATTTCTATTACAGGATTAACCTGGGAGTTTTCACTTTTATTGCAGGATTGACCATTGCTCTCGGAATTGCAATGATAACAATAAGCTATCGTATTCTTAAGGCAGCAAGAGTAAATCCGGCACAGTCGCTGAAGTACGAATAGTAATATATTATTATATGGTAAGAAACTATCTTCTGGTCACCTTCAGGAATTTATTGAAAAACAAAGTTTTTACCATAATAAATATCCTTGGGCTTGGAATTGGATTGTCAGTATGCATTGTCGCATTTTTTAACCATATGTTCAACTATGAGTTTGACAGGACTCACGAGAATTTCAATGAGATTTACAGAATCAACAGTTTCAGGGATATGGAGGCCAGGGAGCAGGAATATGGAGTTGTTCCTGCTACTTTAGGGCTTGAGATAAAAAATGATATTCCGGGTATTGAGAAGTCAGCCAGATTAGTGAGATCAGGATCTCCTGTGAAGGAAGGGGAGGATATCTTTTCCACGCAGATCTCGTATGTTGATCCGGAATTTCTTGATATATTCACCTTCCCGATTATTACTGGAGATAAGAAATCTATTGAAAATCAGGCTAATATTATGGTCAGCAGAACCATGGCGAATACCCTTTTTGGGGATGAGTATCCAATAGGAAAGAGTATTTCAATAGTGAATGATGGGAACAAGGAATTTGCTTTTACCGTCGGTGCAGTGTTTGAGGATCTGCCGGATAACTCAAGTTTCAGGATAGACATACTAACTCATTTCGATAATTTTATGCTAATGTGGGAGATAAATGATGCCGACTGGAAAGGGTGGGTAAACGCTTTATTTGTACAGATTCCTGATAAATCACTTATTCCCTCTGTCACCCAGTCTTTGAAGAACTACCTGCCGGTTCAGAACAAAGCAAGGGAGGATTTCAAAATTAACAGGTTTGTACTTATACCGCTCAAAGATGTTGGTAATAATACAAGAAATATCTGGGCATCCAACCTTTTTCCTTCCCTTCATCCTGCAGCGGTTGTAGCTCCTCCAATCATGGCATTATTCATTTTGTTGATAGCATGTTTCAATTTTGCCAATACATCAAGAGCCACATTCAGTAAGCGACTCAAGGAGATCGGTTTAAGAAAGACATTTGGCGGTCTGAGAAGCCAATTGGTAACACAATTCATGATAGAGACATTTATAATCTGTTTTCTGGCGCTGGTGACAGGTATTGTTATTGCGGAGTTTCTTGTACCGGCATACAGCAGTTTATGGGCATATATGTCGATAGAACTCACCCTTACCAAATATGCCTTTTTCTGGGTGTTTATTATTTTGCTTTTACTGGTAACCGGGTTTTTTGCGGGAGTTTACCCGGCATTATATGTCAGCTCTTTTAATCCCGCAAATGTGCTTAGAGGAGAATCCACTTTTAAGGGATCAGGACGACTATCAATATTACTATTGACTTTGCAGTTTTCTATATCGGTGATGGCACTTGTTATGGGGATAGTTTTTGCAAAGAACTCAAATTATCAGAAAACGCTCGACAGAGGATATGATAAAGACCAGTTAATAGTAGTCCCGATTTCATCTGAGTATTTCACCTCATTCAGAAATGAAACGTTATCGAATCCTAAAGTGATCGCGGCAGAAGGTACACAAAACCATATCGGATTCGGAAGTTACAGGAGACCGGTTAAGGATGAGGAGAAACAGCTTGAGGTGGATGTGATGGATATCGGACCCGAATATGCCGGAATAATGGGTCTACGACTCATTGAAGGCCGTCTGTTTGACGAATTGAGGAAAGATGCTGACCGCTCAACCGGATCGATTATTGTAAACAAAAAATGGGTAGATGCCCTTGGCTGGAAAGAGGCAGTAGGCAGGTCAGTTACATTGTATGATACAACAAAGCTTACCGTAATAGGAGTCGTAGAGAACTTTTATGCCAACGGATTATGGGTAGCTATTGAACCTGCAATGCTAAAGTTAACAGCCAGTGACCAGTATGGTGCTCTTGTGGTAAAAGGGAAAAGTGAAGATTTACCTTCTATTCTTGAAGATCTGAATGTAGCATGGAAAAAGCGTGCCACTAATTTTATTTTCAATGGCATGCTCCAGGAAGATGTGATGCAGGAGGAGAAGGACATAAACGGGAGCATTCTGAAAGTAAATATGTTCCTTGCAATTATTGCCACCCTTCTTTCATTGATAGGAATGTACAACCTTGTTTCCCTTGATGTTATAAAGCGAACTAAAGAAATCGGAATCAGGAAGATACAGGGAGCACCTGTTGCAGTAATAATGTATCTGGTGAGCAGAAAGTTTCTTCTAGTACTTTTAATAGCCTCAATCCTTGGATGTGCAGGCGGATATTATATGTCATTAATGCTGCTTGACAGTATATGGGATTATTTTGTGGATATAAGGGCCGGTACTCTGCTAATGGCTTCCTTAATCATGGTTGGAGCAACAGTTCTGACAATAATGTTTAAAATATTACGGGCAGCGATGAAGAATCCGGTCGTGTCGCTGAGGTACGAATAATGCCCCCCTGCCGCTGCGCAGCATCCCCCCTTAAGGGGGGTTAAATCGTATAATATTGGGCGTTAGATTAAAAATATAGAGGTTCATAAAAAGAGAAACCCGCAATTGCGGGTTTCTTAAAAATATGTGTTCGGAATATATATTGAATAATAACGTGCTAATACATCTTGTTTATTAACTGACCGATATCATCTCTTTTTTTCAGGGGGAAACTAAGTGATTGTCCGTCTCTGGTTACAACGTTTAATCCTTTTACTCCAAATAACATTCCTTTGCTGTAAAAGATTACTTCAAGAATGTTATCGAACAAAATTTCGAGATTGAATTTTTCCGTCTCTTCAGTAAGAGTCTTGAAATAAATCCTCTGGTTTGTAACTATCAGTTTACCTTCAATCTTATTGTTGTCTATTACCTGATTTGTATCACCTGCTTTAAGAACTACCTCGTTTGCATTTAACTTTACTGTCATTGCTTAATGTATTTGTGGGTCTCTTTTTGAATTTGCTTTCTTATTTGATATAAAGACGTGCAACTCCTTCGATTGTTGCATTTAATTGATAATTTTTTTTGACTTCTTTCATTTTGAGATATTAATATGGGAAAAAATGTCTATTTATTTGACACATTTTGATAATTTTACTGTCTTTTGATAAACATTTCAAAATGATAAATGGAACTCTTCTGATAGTGGATGACAACAAAGGCATACTAAATGCTCTTAAACTGATTATGCAGCGGGAAGTGGAAAAGGTCATCACACTTACAGACCCAAACCGTATAAATGAAGTTTTAAGAAAAAATGATATTGATATTGTGATGCTCGACATGAACTTTAAATCGGGTATTCATAATGGCAATGAAGGGCTTTACTGGATGAGGGAGATTTTTAAGTACGATGGAAATATTAGTGTGGTTATTGTAACGGCTTTTGGTGACATTGAACTTGCAGTCAGGGCAATCAGGGAAGGAGCGGTGGATTTTATTTTGAAACCCTGGGACAATTCAAAGCTTCTTGCAACAATCAACGTAGCCTGGCAGCTCAGACTTTCAAGGCTTGAAGCAACAACTCTTAAACGAGATAATCAACTTTTAAAGAAGGAGATTAATAAAAGTGGCGAAAAGATAGTACTAGGTGCATCACCTACAATGATAAATGTTATGAACATTGTAAGGAAGGTGGCTGGTACTGATGCCAATGTGCTCATTACAGGCGAGAACGGGACAGGGAAGGAGCTGGTTGCCAGGGAGATTCATAACCTTTCAAAGAGGGCAGGGGAGTTGATGGTTAGCGTGGATATGGGATCGATTACTGAGACACTGTTTGAGAGTGAGCTGTTCGGCCATGTGAAAGGAGCTTTTACTGACGCAAAGGAAGACAGAAAGGGTAAGTTTGAACAGGCTCAGAAAGGAACTCTTTTTCTGGATGAGATAGGTAACCTTTCTCTTCCGTCGCAGGCAAAACTGTTGAGTGTCCTTCAGAACAGGTATATTGTCAGGGTTGGTTCAAATAAACAGGTACCTGTTGATATCCGACTTGTTTGCGCAACAAATTGTGACCTGATGAAGATGGTCACCGAAGGAATGTTCCGGGAAGACCTCTTTTATCGTATAAACACAATAATTATTGAGGTACCGCCATTACGTGACAGAGTCGATGATATTCCAATTCTTGCAAATTATTTTCTAAGGATAAATACAGAGAGATATAATAAGGACCCGCTTAAGCTCAGTACACATGCCCTTGAGAAGCTGGCCAATTATGAGTGGCCCGGTAATGTAAGGGAACTCCAGCACTCAATAGAAAAAGCAGTTATAATGAGTGAATCCCAGGTTCTTAATCCTTCCGATTTTGATTTCAGTCCATCGTCCAGATCTGCAATAAATAGTGATATCACCTTAGAGGATATGGAGAGGAAAGTTCTTTCTGATAGTCTTAGGCGCTACAGTAGCAATCTCAGTGTTGTTGCCGGGAAGCTTGGGATTACAAGGCAAACTCTCTATAATAAAATGAGGAAATACGATTTGTGATATATTGTTGATACGCGATGCATCGCGTATCAACAACAATAATTAAACAACCTTTTCAGTAACAACCTGGCCGTCAAACAGATTTACTATCCTGTGAGCATAACCAGCATCCCTGTCAGAGTGGGTTACCATTATGATGGTTGTCCCTTCCTTATTGAGTTCTGTCAGAAGATTAATAACCTCAATACCATTCTTCGAATCGAGGTTACCAGTTGGTTCATCAGCAAGAATCAGCTTGGGGTTTGCTACAACGGCTCGGGCTATTGCAACTCTTTGCTGTTGTCCGCCTGACAGCTGCTGTGGGAAATGTTTTGCACGGTGCCCGATCTTCATTCTTTCCAGTACGCCTTCAACACTTTTCTTCCTCTCACTAGCTTTCATTTTAAGGTAAATAAGGGGAAGCTCAACGTTTTCATATACGTTGAGTTCATCTATGAGGTTAAAACTCTGGAATACGAAGCCGATATTACCCTTTCGAAAGATAGTCCTGTCGCGCTCCTTAAGGTTTGCCACCTCTGTACCATTGAAAATGTAACTTCCTGCCGTCGGGTTATCAAGCAAACCCAGAATATTCAGAAGAGTTGATTTTCCGCACCCGGAAGGACCCATAACTGCCACATATTCACCCTCTTTGACCTCGAGAGTCACTTTATTGAGAGCCGTTGTCTCAACCTCTTCGGTTCTGAAGACTTTTGTTAAATCATTCGTTTTAATCATGACTTTAATAATTAGTTGTTATTTGGAATTTTTAAGAATTAGTTTTTCATTTTTTCCGAAGGTCTCATAACCTGAGACAATTACTTTCTCTCCCGGTTGAAGACCTTCAAGTACCTCATAATATTTTGGATTTTTCCTGCCTATTGAGATATTTCGTTTGGATGCAAATGACTCAGTAGGATCAAGGACAAATATCCATTGTCCACCTGTTTCCTGGAAAAATCCTCCAATGGGTACCAGGACCGATACTTTTGGCTGCCCTAACTGAAGGCTAATATAATATGTCTGACCTGTCCTGATATTGTCCGGCATTGTGTCCTGGAAAATCATGTCAATTTCAAACGTCCCATTTCTTACCTCAGGATATACTCTTCTCACAATAAGATCAAATTCATTACCCTGCCTGTCTAATGTTGCAGTCAGTTGAGTTCTAACCCTGTCGATGTAATGCTCATCGATCTGAGCCGTAACTTTGTAAGAAGTGAGGACATTTATCTGCCCCATATTGGCACCACGCGTGATTGATTGTCCTATTTCAGGTGTTAAAAGACCCAGCTGCCCATCAATAGGGGCTCTGACATTCAGATTTTCAGCTCTTTGCCTGACAAGGTTAAGGTTTTTGCGCATATTATCAAGATTGCTGATCATTGAATTTATGTTGATGGAAAAGAAAGTAGAATCCGTTACCTGACGTTCAAGAAGAAGCTCCTGAGATTGTATGGCCATATCCAGATCTTCTTTAGAACGAATGAACTCTTCCTTTGAAATAAGATTGTCTTTCATAAGAATCTCGTTCTGCTTATAGTTACGCTCCTTTCTTGCAATATCATATTTGAGATTGACCAGTTCTCTTTTTATCGAATGCCTGGTCTGCTCCATGTTTATCTGGGTGTTTCTAAGGAAGTTCTCTTTTTCAGCCAGCTGCGCTTCACTGTCAAGAATATTAAGATAAAGATCGGGGTTTGAAAGTCTGAGGATAATATCCCCCTTTTTTACTATTGATCCTTCTTCAATAAGCTTCTCTTCAACCCGTCCGCCCTCCTGTGCATCGAGGTATATAATTGTGATAGGTTCAACAGTACCCGGAACAGTTATGTAATCATTGAACTGGTCTTCGATAACCGTTTCAATTATCAGTTTCTCTTTTTCAACCTTATATGTTGATGTGCGATCGGTAAAAAAAGCCATATAAATAAGCGCTATCATTGCTATACCGATAGCGAGATATCCAAAATGTTTTTTTTGAATTCCTTTTTTCTTTGGAATGGGTTTATCCATATTTTCAACTGGCTTGTCCATTTTTTTTAAATTATAGTATTATTATTTATTATCTAATTATTTCATTTATGATTTCGGATTTCCGAGTGTTTTAGTTTTTAGTCCGCAATCCGCAATCTTTATATCTATCCTATCATATTAATTCATAAGGTTTTCATATTCTCCGGTGGCGTAAAACTGTATTGTAATCATTCTGATCAATAACTGAAGCCTGGTCCTCAATGCTTCTGTTTCTGCTTTGAAGAGAGTTGTTTTAGCTGCAGAATAGTCAGTAACATCTACCAATCCTGATTCAAACTTTTTTTCCACAACATCGAAGGATTTAATATTATACTCATAATTTGCCTCAGCAGCCGAGAACTCGTCTTTTCCTCTGTTAAAGTCCAGACAGGCATTCTCTATTTCAGTATACAGATTGTTCTTTTCAAGCTCGAGCCGAAGTTCAGTATCCTTTTCTCTGATTTTTGCCAGTTTGATATTCCTTCCCGTGGTATAGTTATTAAATATTGGTATATTGAGTGAGACAGATACCTGCTGACCGGCATTGTTTTTTAACTGTCTCGAATAAGCGATCTTGTTGCTTGTATCACTTAAAGCATTATAGTATCCTGTAAATGCTGATCCCCCAACAGAAATGCTTGGCGCAATGCCTCCCCTTGCTGCGGCAATCTGTTTTTTGGAAGCTTTCAGTTCGTATTCTATAGCTCTCAGCCGGGGTAAAGTTTTTTCCGCAATGCTGTAAATACTATCAGTACTATAATTATTATCAGGGATAAGTATATTGTTCAATTCGGGCATAAGTATATCAAACTCAGTACCAGGAGCAAGTTGCAGCATCTGCTTTAATGTGGTTAAAGCCTGGCTGGCGGAGTTATGGGTAATAGTATATGACAGTTTATCGGCTGAGACCTGGCTCTCGATTTCATATTGTTTTGATAAGGGCTCTTTCCCTGTTTCCACCATTTTCATGATCCTGAAAAGCTGTTTTTCAGAAAGATCGAGCTGCATTTTTGAGGCATTCTCAAGTCCCCTTGAGTATAATACCTGGTAGTACTGTCCCATTATATTTACTATAAGGGTATTTTTTGCTATTTTCTCAGTTTCCAACCCTGCCTTTAGCATAAATTTATTGGCGGTTATTGTATTTAACTTTGTAAAACCATTAAAAAGCCTGAGATTCGAGCCTACATAGAAAGAGTTCAACAGGTTTTGACTGAATGTTATAAGGTTCGAAGTCGGGTCAATTGACCTTCCGAACCCAACCTGAACCTCTGATCCCGCATTAAGGGTAGGCAGTACATTTAATTTTGAAGTCAGATAGTTTACCTCCGTTGTTTCAGTCTGAAGCCTCTGTTGCTGAAGACCAATGTTATTTATCACAGCGTAGTTGATGCAATCCTCCATGGTCCATTTTTTCTCCTGTGCCGATACTTCCCCGAAGTTTAAAATTATTAAGAGTGATAATATCAAATTGAATCTTCCCATGTTGTATTTTGATTTCTGATTTTTAATTTTTAATTTCTAATTCCCGGTTACCGATTACCGGACACCGGACACCGTTTTCCATATGCCAAAGAGTGTGCCATACTTATAATCTACAGATAATTAATTGTTTAAGAAATATGTATTATTAGGAAGTGTCTAAATATTAGACAGTGATATGTGTAAAAATGTTACATTGAATCCGGAATGGCAAATAATATTTTATTGCTCTATTTTTTTAAAAAAGTTCATAATGTTATATTCATAAATTCGTAAGTTTGTTAATAAGATAAACCAGATACCATGACAACTTTTAACCGCCGTAATTTCCTCAAAACCTCTTTAATGGGTGGATTAGCAGCAGCTTACATCAGACCTTTTGATACGCTGGCTTCCTGGGGGAGACAGGAAGAATTCGCTTCACGTGTAGTACTTACAACTGGAGATAACAGGGCAGACCTGGCATTCCGGGCCCTTCAGCCATTTTCAAAAGAGATAGCCAGTGCCATTGGAAACCGGAGAGTGGTTCTTAAACCAAATAATGTTTCCATTGATGTTCCATTATGCGCCACCCATGTCGATACTCTTGAAGGCATACTGGAGTTTCTTAAATCCATTGGGAAACTCGGTAATGTAATTATTGCAGAATCGGCTGCTAACGGACCCACATTAGATGGATTTAGTAACTATGGATATTTCAGTCTGCTCTCAAAATATCCCGTTAAACTGGTCGATATGGACCAGGAACCATATGATATACTGCATGTTTTTGACGAAAAGGATTTCAGACCACATCCGGTAAGAACTTCCAAAGTTCTTCTTGATTCCGGGTCATATATTGTATCAGTGGCACGAATGAAAACCCACGACCGCGCAGTAGCAACCTTATCGCTGAAAAATATTGTTTTTGGTGCCCCTATAAAAGATCTGGGTTTTGCCTGGGGCGCCTCAAGAAAACCAGGTACGGTTATTGACAAACCGATTGTACATGGCCGTGGATTTCGAGGAATCAATTATAATCTTTATGCATTATCACGGCAGTTGCATCCACATCTTGCCCTGATTGACGGGTTTCAAGGAATGGAAGGCAACGGACCTAACAACGGGACTCCTGTAGATCACAGGATTTGTGTTGCCAGTACGGATTGGTTGTCAGCCGACAGGGTTGCTGTTGAACTTATGGGAATCGATTTTGCCAAAATCGGGTACCTGAACTTTTGCGCTCAGACAGGTGCAGGGGTAGCAGATTTAAACAAAATTGAAGTTATTGGGGAGAAGATCACAGATCATATCAGATCATATAAACTCAATGATAATATTAATTCTCAGCTGATCTGGATGAATCCGGTTTAAAGATTTGGTGGATTTATTACAAAATTTTCATAACTTTGATAAGCCTATTTATTTAAGAATATTCATTATAATATTAGTCTGGAGATGAAAAAGGACTATTTTATTATAGAATTAATTAAAAGCCCGCCTTTTATTTTATTCTTGATATTGACTGTTTTGATATTATTGGGGATTGTAATCTCCAATCATCGTAAGGATACTGTAAAGATGAAGGAGGATGTTATTTACATTGCTCCCAAACCAAATACCTGAGAGAATTGACAGGGTGTTGATCTGCCTGCTTTGTTCTGAATGGGACAATCATTTTCTCACTTTTACCTTTAGTTTTCTGCTCGTCAAAGGGGAAAAAACAAATTATACAATTTCTATAACAATCTCACTGGGGATGAATAATAATTCAAAACAGGAAATTTGAAATGATAATTTTTATTGGGAAGTTTTAATTAATATTGAAACATTATAGTCATTAAAAATAGTTGTGTTTGATTTAAGGTCTGACATCGCAGGTATTCCGCATAAGGCAGACCTCCGCGGAATGAGCCTGAAACAAATTGTGACTGGTGGGTCTGCCACCACCGAAAGGGAATTTATTGTAGTATCCGACCATATGGTTCAGGGTGACAAAGTTGATGGTTACAAGCCCGAGCCTGAGGGAAGAATGCTTAGAGGCAACCAGTTTAAGTACTGGGTAAACAGTGAGGGTGAACAAAGGGAAACACTGTATGATCTGAAAAATGATCCCGGGGAGATGGTAAATATTGCATGTGATCCGAGATACAAAAACGATCTTGAGAAATGCCGGGAAGATATGATTAACTGGGCTGAGAGAAACAGAGATCCTTATATAAAATTTATGGTGAAATAATGTTTTAATGAGAGATTCCACTCTATTATGAAAACTTCAACAACTAAGTGCCTCATCAAAAAAAAACTGCTTGCGGTTTGCATGGTTTCAGCAGTTTCGCTTTATCTTTCTTCTGCTTTCGGAATTGGATCTCATAATAACAGGCAAGAGCTGCTTTCAGAGCTTATCAGACTAAATGATAAGAAAATACCTGATGCTTTGGCTTATCAGTGGACTGAAAAAGATTTGATATATTATGGCGTCGTTTTCGACCGCGACAGTGTTGTATCCCCCGGAGGAACCGCAGGGTTGATTCAAAACCTTATTTGCAGCTATGTTTCCCCCGGTTCGAAATACTACCATTCCAAAGAGATTCTTACCAGAATGATCCTTGCTGCAGAAGGATTATTGAAACTTCAACATGATGATGGCACGATTGATTTGTTATCAACTAACTTTCATTCAACACCCGACTTAGGATTTACTATTTATCCCCTGGCTCTGTCATATTCAATCATGCTGAAAAATTCCCAACTGAATTGGAGTGAGTTGCCATCATTAATGGAACAATACCTGATTAAAGCAGGAAATGCCCTTTCTGTAGGAGGTATTCATACTCCTAATCACCGTTGGGTTGTATCAGGTGCGCTTGCATGGCTTTATTCGTTTTTCCCCGATCCTGCATACAAAGCCCGGATCGATCAGTGGCTTGCTGAAAAAGTTGATATTGACCCTGATGGACAATACAATGAACGAAGTACTGCAGTATACACTCCGGTCACAAACAGGAGCCTTCTGGAGATTGCTAAAAGAATGAATTATGACTATCTCTACGATGTTGTTCGCAAGAATCTTAACCTGACCTTTTACCTTGTTCATTCAAATGGTGAGGTTGTTACCGAGACCTCAAATCGTCAGGATAAATACGTCAGAAGCAATCTATCGGGATATTTTCTGGCCTACAATTATATGGCTATTCTCGACAAAGACAACCATTTCGCAGGGATGGTAAATTTTATTGAGAATACTGTTCCGGTTGCCCAACTCGGATATATGCTACCGTATTTTATCGATGTCCCGTCAATGTTGCAGGACCTGCCTGATCCGGCTCCGCTTCCCGTAAACTATATTAAATATTTCAAATATTCTGATATTGTGAGAATAAGAGATGGTGAGGTTGACATGTCTGTAATTACAGATAACACCACTTTTTTTACATATTTTAAAGGTGAAGCAGCTCTTGAAGGAATGCGACTGTCATCTGCCTTCTTCGGAAAAGGTCAGTTCCAGAGTACAGAATTTGAAAAAGAGGACAACACATACATCCTTTCATCTTTTCTTACCGGACCATATTATCAACCACTTCCAAAGGAGAAACTACCTGTTGAGGGAGAGGCCTGGAGTAAAGTTCCAAGAGGCGAAAGAGCACAGTCTGAAGTGCAGAAGCTGGATACAAAAGTATACCTGACCGTAACCGCGAAAAAAGCAATAGTAAAAGTCGTAGTAGAAGGTCCTGATAATTTGCCGGTCACTCTTGAACTGGGATTTCGCGAAGGAGGTACCTTCACAGGTGTGACTAAAAAAGAGGATATTGATGGTGCCTTCCTGATAAAAAACGGAGAATATGTAAGCTATAAAAAAGGCAATGATATTATAAAAATAGGCCCGGGTGTAAGCACTCATAAATGGACTCAACTTAGGGGAGCGCTCCCTAAATTGCAAGCCGATTGTGTATACTTCACTGATTATGCGCCATGCGAATTTGAATTTACAATTGAATAGATTCTGAATAAATCAAGTACAATATTTATACTATATCCATCAAAAGAGTGATATGAATCCAAAAAGTCCATTTTTTACATTCTCTGGTCTGACACTTTTACTATTGACAAACGGTGTTCAGGCCCAGTTAATTTAAAATTAGGGCTTATGAATAACCTTTATAGTAATAAAACCGGAGTAGCCAGCGCACTTCTAAGCCTGGTTTCGTTGGCAGCTGCCGGAAAGGAAGTCATGTGCCATTGATTGTAAGCTGGCCCAAGTTTATGACCAGGGGGAGAGTTTATGATCCACTTATTGAATTCTCCGATTTTGAGCCCGACTCTTATCGAAGCTGCAGGAGTCTCTAAAATTTGTATATTGCAAAAAGGCAAAATACAATCTGGAGCTATGTCAACCCTCTCTACCATATCATTAAATTTTAACTACTTCCCTTATTACTGGTGGTGGGTCTGGCATGGATTGTTCCGATGGCATTATCAGTTCTCAGGATCAAAAAAGTTCCTGCAGTTATTGTTGAAATTATTGTGGGCTATTTTGCCGGGAGATTCTTTCTCTTAAATATAAGTGCTGAAAGCCTTAATATACTTGAATTCCTTGCCCTTACGGGTTTTATATTTCTGATGTTCCTGACAGGACTTGAAATAGATATGGACCAGGTGGCAGGTTCTTTCCCAACCAAACGGATAAAATATTCCAGATTGATTCGGAATCCTCTTATTATTGCTATGGTTTATTTCTTCATAACAATATTACTTTCATTTGCAGGTGCCACCGGCTTATCTTACATAGTAGATATCAGGAATACCTGGTATTTCTCTCTGATCATGATCACCACTTCAGTTGGTATTATCCTTCCTGTTATCAAAGCCAGGGGTGAGGTATCAGGTTCATATGGTCAAATGATAATTATAATGGCAGCCGTGGCGGATATACTGAGCATCATTCTTTTTACCTTCACTGCATTTATTCTAAAGAACGGTTTCAGGATTGAAATTACATTTATCCTTATCCTGTTTGCTCTCTTTTATCTCTTATATCTTCTGGGCAATCGTTTCAGAAACTCCACTTTACTGAAAAAAATAACATTCCAGCTGTCGCACGCCGCATCACAGCTGAGCATAAGAGGAACAATGTTTTTGTTGCTGATATTTGTTGTTATCAGCCAGTATATCAGCCCTGAGGTGATACTGCTTGGCGCATTTCTCAGTGGAATTCTTCTTTCAATTTTCCTTCATAAAGAGAGATCGCTGTTGCTTGTCAAACTTGATGGAATGGGTTATGGATTCTTCATTCCCATATTCTTTATCATGGTCGGGGTGAAATTTGATCCTGCTGCCCTGAAAGAGTTTGAATTAACTCTTATACCCTTCCTCGTAATCCTGCTTATTATTTTATTTCTGGTTAAGGTAATACCCTCTCTGCTACTTACAAAGCAGTTTGGCAGCAGGAAGGCTTTATCTGCCGGATTTTTACTCTCCTCACGCTTAAGTCTTATTATTGCTGCTGCTGCAATAGGTCTTGAACTGGGAGTAATCTCTCCGGGAGTAAATGCAGGGTTTATTATTATGGCAGTTTCCACTTGTTTACTTGGACCTGTGTTATATAATTCAATAAATAGTCAGGAGAGACAGCCTGTTGACAGGACGATAATTGTTTGAGGAAGCAGCAAAGGAGTTCTGCTGGCAAGAAGGCTGAATGTACATGGTAAAGCATCAATAATTGTGGAGGTCGATATACAAAGGTTTAGAGATTTACATTCCAAAGGAATAGCCGTGTGTAATTGTGATGGACTTGACCCGGCTACTTATGAGTTATTAAAGATAACCGGCTCTAACTATGTTGTCGTCGACACAGGATCGGATGAGTTAAATATCCTCATTTGTGATATGCTGAGGAAAGAATTCAATCATGAAAGGATAATTTCCATGGCAAATGGCCGTGGCGTGGAACAACAGCTTAAACGACTGGGAGTTGAGACTATTGATATGCGAAGAGTAATGGCTACAACTATGGAGACACTGATAGTGAGGCCAACTACATATCATGCCCTGATAGAGACATTTGAAAACTTCAGTGTTGAAGAGATTACTATTATTAATCCGGGTATCGACGGACATAAAGTCAGGGAAATTCCTTTCCACAAGGATGCAATCCTGATAATGGTAAAAAGGGGCACCAATATGTTCATCCCTCACGGGGAGACCTATCTTAAGACAGGTGATACTCTGAATATATTTGGAACCGGTTCGGCCCTTGAGAATACAAGGGAGATAGTTGGCTGATATACTAAACTTATTGTCAAACAAAACTATAAGCTTTAGTCATTAAAAGTCCTTTATTTGTCATCCCTGATACTCGTTTGATAAAATTTATCAGAATTTATAACAGTTCCTTTCACAAATCAATTATATTTGAACCAAAATGGTGCAACCAATTTATTATCTTTGTGGTCATTATAGAAATTAGAGTATTATCTTTACAAAAACATTAAGACAAAAATTAGTTATTTATTTAAAATTGTTTATTATGACTATCGGCAATGATTAACAACATTTTGATAATTGGTAGTTACACAGGCGATTAATAGTCTGTCAAATATTTGATCACCAAAATTTCTTCTATTCACTTTGTAGCAAAACTCATCTAAAT
>Ga0214473_10000096_pt1 | contig 124186 bp, 206 predicted proteins | sample RVTome_7_FD_203509 | JGI IMG/M metagenome (GOLD analysis project Ga0214473, IMG submission 203509) | Soil microbial communities from uranium-contaminated site in the Upper Colorado River Basin, Wyoming, United States - RVT98D197 | ecosystem: Environmental > Terrestrial > Soil > Contaminated >...
TGAACATTCGGACTAGTTCAGGTGACATCTGCATGGGCGGTACTCCATTCCAATTCACGAGCGACTTGGGCATTGAACATTCGGACTAGTTCAGGTGACATCTGCATGGGCGGTACTCCATTCCAATTCACGAGCGACTTGGGCATTGAACATTCGGACTAGTTCAGGTGACATCTGCATGGGCGGTACTCCATTCCAATTCACGAGCGACTTGGGCATTGAACATTCGGACTAGTTCAGGTGACATCTGCATGGGCGGTACTCCATTCCAATCCACGTGTGGACTAGACATAGTATAATTTACATAGTTCCGAATGTCAATAAGTAGTATCATAAACGCAAACAGGCCCGAATCCCTATAGGTCGGGCCTGTTCCACGCTGGCCGTCCAGTGGGCGTCTGCGTTTGGCCGCTGGCATTGGGTGACAGTCTACCACAAATGCCAATATGGGTAAACTTAAATCTTATGGAACATCTTACCCTGTATGGGTATTGGCTCTTGGAACATCGGGGATAACTGCGACAGCCTTAAATGGGACTCGCGGATGTAATTCTCACTGATGTCGATACCGATAAAACGACGCCCTAAAGAGATAGCAGCCATTCCGGTAGTGGATATGCCACAGAATGGGTCTAGAATGATGTCACCTACAAATGAGAACAACTGTATTAGTCGTGCTGGAATGTCTATCGGGAATGGCGCTGGATGCAATTTGTCCCTTACGCCGTTCAACTGCCATATTCCCTCAGATACCATATTGAACATCTGGCGACTGATGCGACTGGCCTCTCTGATAGCAGGTTCCACTACTCTCTTACCGGGCTTGCGAAACACTAGGATGTACTCAAAGTTGTTGATGATAGGGATGTCCGATGGGAAAGGATACGAACCCAGCATCATGGATGCACCACCAGAGGCATGTGCCGACCGTATCTTTTGCCAAATAATGCTACCCTTGTAGTCAAACCCTATACGAACACACTCCTCGATCAATCTGGCATGGGTATGTAGGCAGATGTTTCTTCCGATAACCTTTGGCGATACGTGCTTGTCATCTACATTCAGGCACAGCCGACCACCAGCCACTAGCTTGTCATACACCAGCCGACATACATCGACCAGAGCATCACAGTATTTGTCCCACGTCTCAGAATACTCTATGTTGCCATTTTGGGTATCATAGTCGATATGGATACTATTGTAGTACGGTGGAGAGAATACCGATAGGCCAATCGAGCCATCATTTATCTCTTGTAAGATAACACGACTGTCGCCACAGTACAGATCGTAGTTAGTCTCTTGGTAAGTCGGCGCTATGCCCATCAAAACATCTTCACCTGTACCGCCGACGTTCGCCCGCTGGCATTATCGGCCAGATACTTATAACTCAAGTCCAGCCCTACAGCACTACGCTGTAGGGACATGGCAACTTTAACGGTTGTGCCACTACCGACAAAAGGATCGAGAACAATGGACTTACCTGTACCAGTGTTGTCGTGTTTGCAGGTGGTACGCCAGCCAGTAATCTTTGTGCGTTTCTGATCATTGTACTCTCTACCACTCAGTTTCCTTTGCTTGTCTTTCCGACTAGCGTCCACATGCCTAACACCAATATCTACAATTTCAGGCTCGTATGGAGTTTCTTCTACCACCGTCTCCCAGGGAGTATTACATATCTCACAAGTTCTTTCCGAGCTACCCGCACGCACAAATGGCTCGATCATACTACTAGGAAACGTCGCGTAATGTTTGCCTTCATAGCCTTCCGTGTTGAATACCGATGCCATAATGTCGCCGTCCAAGTCAGTCAACAGTCCTGTGCCATTATCCCGAATACGGCGCAATTCTTTCAGGAATAACTCAACACCCTTAATGTAGTCGTCTAGTCCCGCTACGAATGTGTCAGAAGTACGATAAGTACGGCTCGTTTGACTCTTGGCCTTGTCACTACCAAAATACTCACTCATATGGTTTTGCGGGCCGTCTACATAGTCTCTATCTTCATTCCCATGCCAGCCTGATTGGTTGCGCCTGATACTTTCGCCCTTTAATGGGATGGTAATAGCATGATGATCCCAATAGTAGTGTCTGGACTTAGAGAATAAGAACCAATACTCGTGAGAGGTGGTGGGGCGATCTTGTTGGCTACCCGGCATCGTGTTCCACTTGAGCCAATTGAACGCCTGTCTCAAAAACCAACCATCTTGCTGGAGCGCCATTGCCACTGTCCAACTAACAGGAATAAGGTCTTTGGGCTTGAAGTCCTGCACATCAGTTGGCATTAGTCCGATACTGCCGATATTGGTGTGCTGCTTTGTTCCAGTCCGGTCATACCATGTACCATTGCCATTATATCCCTTCTGAGAGCCATTGTAGCAATCAGCCAAGTTTAGCAATAACACACCATCCTTGCGAAGCACACGTTTGACTTCTCTAAAGACTGCTACAAGGTTATCGGTATATTCCTGTAAGGACGACTCAGCACCAATCTGTGCATCTACCCGTTGCGCACCACACAGCCTACATGTTCTGCCAATAGGATCGCGCGACGATCTTTTATTGATAGCCGACTTAGAGCCAGCCATAGACTCACCACGTCGTATGGCGGTATGTTCACAGTTCGGATCACCGCCCTCCCATCTAGCCGAATCGTATTGGCGCAAGTTGAAATACGGAGGAGAGGTCAAACACATCTGCGCCACTCCATCCGCCAGCGGTATCCGTCTTGAATCAGCATTAGCTAGGACAATCATGTGTTAGCCCTGTCGCTATCGCCACAAACCGATAACATATTATGAGCGCACATCCGAGCTTTGGTTACGTCCTGAATTAACTCCTGTATGGACTGTGCCTCAGAACCCTGTATGCCAATACCGCGATCATCGTCATACATAGATAACACTGCATCAAGATGACTAATAACCCTTCTTAAATTGGCTATTTTGCCTTTAGTATTCATGGTGTCCATACAGTCCTATAGGAAGAAATTCGGCAGTCGGTACCATTATCCCGTGTGCCCGTGGAGTCCACACTAGATATGGCGTCGGTGACTCACGTAAACACCATATCCAGCACACGAATTGACGTTTCATCGACAGGCTGAGCCGCGCCATTGCTGGCAGCAACTGAACTCCCATCTCCACGTCCGTTTAGACTCTCGTCGTAATTCGGCGCGAGTTGGGCTAAATTGATAGCCGCATTGATGTCTCGGTCTAGCCATGTCCCACACTGTGGGCATACCCAGTCCCGATCCGATAAAGTCAGACCATCGTTCTTGTATCTGCAGACATGACAGAGCTTGGACGACGGGTAGAAGCGTGGCGCTATGATTAAGTCGCCACCATACCACTTCATTTTGTACTCTAGTTGTCTGCGAATCTCATAGAATCCAACATCCGATATAGCACGTGCCAGATGGTGATTGGCGACCATGCCCGACACATTCAAGTCTTCAATCACAACCGTTTGCTTGGTTTTCGCAATACTGGTTGTAACCTTATGAATGAAATCGGCTCGGATATTTGAGATTCTGTAGTGTAACTTGTTTAGTTTTCTGACGGCCACCTTTCTGCGGTTGCTACCGCGCTGTTTTCTCGATAGCGACTTGTTGAGTTTCCTGAGTTTAAGAGTGTATCGGTTTAGTGGCTTGGGAGCATCGAATGTGTCGCCATCACTCGTCACAATAGCACTTTTAATTCCCAAGTCCATCCCGACAGTTTCGATCTTGTCTATAGGCTGAATGTCTACTTCACACAGACATGAGATAAACCAGCGGCCACCACGAGTGCTAACTGTGGCACTTGTTACACGTGAATTGACCGGGATATATCCATGTTCTTTCAGTTTCAAGACACCAAATTTCTGAATCTGGACAGTGTTATCAGTAATCTTGATAGTCCCGAAAGTGGTAAACGATCCAACGCCATCACGCTTCTTGCTGAACTTCGGGAATCCGACTTTCTTACCGCGTTTGCCCTGTTTGACACGTCTAAAGAAGTGCTTGTACGCCTGGTCTAGGTCACGGGCAGCGCCTTCTTCGGTTCGGCTTGATATTTCTGAGTACCATTCGAGGGTTGGCTTGACTTCAGCGCGGAACTTCTTAACTAGATCGTATGCTGATGGTTTCTTTAGGCCACTTTCCCGTGCGAAAATACACTGGGCCAGCATCCAGTTGTAGACGAATCGACGTGCGCCAGCATGTTTCCGGCACAGAATCTCCTGTTCCGGTACAAGGTCTAGCTCTACCTTGAATGCTTTCTTAACCATCATAAAATAAAGCCCCACACTTCTCGCGGTGTAGATTGTCTAGGTCTGCGCCGTTTTGCTGAGAAATGTGGGACGGTACTACCACACATGAAAACAGCGCCAGAGCCTAGACACCGTTATTATATATCAATAGATAATAAAGTCAAATAGCCTATAAGTCATACCCTGCTTCCACTTCGATAAGTCCCGGTGGTCGATCTCCAGTCGCCAATAAACCTGCCACCCGTGCCATCCCTATTTCGTTCCTTTCTTGCCCGGTGTCCCTATCTTAGCACGCTACCACGATAGGAGACAATGAGAAGTTAGTCCTAACCGAATAGCGACATCTGCTCGACATCATGTGTCTCTGTGCCCGACAGCATAAATAGGCGCTCAATGCGATGATCCTTCTTACCACCTACACACATATCAGTCTTGACTAGCATTTCCTTGACACACACGAAGTCTTGTGGCGCAGAATATTCACTGACGACTACCGTATTGTTTATAGACCACTGTCGCATCACATTCCAAAACTCGTCTGAGTCAAAGTATCCAACAGCGTCATAGCCAGTCATGCCGCTATAGGGCGGATCACAGTAAACCAATTCTCCATGTGGTCTGTAATCCCTATAGTCACCGCTACAGAATTTGACGCCGACAATGCGACCAGCCTTGTACATAACAGAATTCTTAGCATTACTAACGTAATTGCGAACTTCGCTAGACGCCAATCCCCCAAACCACTTGCCAGCAAACGAACATCCAAATCCAGCGAATGCTGTTAATGGGTCATTGTCATCTCTGGTATTTTTGACACGCTCATATTCGTCTTCAGACATATCATGTGGCGGTATCCATCCATTCTGTAGTGCCTTATACATTGTTATAAGAGCCACATTCGCATCGCTGGCAACACGTGGATTCTTCATGCCCTGTAGTACCCACGCACCACCGACAAATGGCTCAAAATAGACCTGTCCGGGCTGGCGAACATGCCACAGAAAGTTGCATATCTGTCGCCACGTTCTCGCCTTGCCACCAAAGTAATGCATACGCCCATTATGCCACAGCCCGGCATGGAATGGTATAGCACATTAGTCCTATAAACAAAAATGACGCCTTTCAGCGCCACTCTAAGATGTCTCTGTAGTCAAGTTCTGGCCTCCAATGTGTCTGTCCTGGTCGTATGATGATCGGGTGCGCCAGCTCTTTCCAGGGTTTCCACCAGTTCGCGCATTTTCTGTCAATCACAAAGTGATACGCATGGGGTGGCTTATATGGCTCTTGGCAGATAGGACAAACCCAACAGTCGCGTTTGTAATCAAACACACGAGCGATCTTGTCACAGTCATGCGCCTGGGTGAGAACTGTTCCTTTGGGATAGTGGGTCATTAGTGTATTCTCGTATGATGTGACGTGCCAGCGCCACATCGCCTTGCAGGTCTCCTTCAAAACTCTCGGACGCCAACTCCGACAATACTCTGCGTATCTGTCGGCGCACTTCCGTGGCTTCCATCATATAGCCTTTATATGCATCCATCATCGTAAAGGCTACAATACATATCATTCTGTTCGCTAAGTCTATCTCAGCAGGCTGTCGTAGTAACACTTGACATAACCCAGTCTACAGCCAGACTAACTAATATGACTCAACTGCATACTCGTTGTCCCAATCCTCGCGCTTATTCTCTAGCTCATTCCACAACGACTGTGGCACTTCTTCGTGCGGGTGCTTATTGATCCACCACTTGATATAGTTTTCAGAAGCAATGAACTCTTTAAGCTCTTCCGAGACCTTATTTGACTTGTCCACTATTAGCCTCCCTGCTTCTTAATGGCACTCAAGATACTAATGGCTATTTGGCGCATCCTGTAATCATAAGACTTATCTGGTTTGTATTTCCCACGCACATAGTCGCCAACATACCAACCAAACCCGTCTGATAACCAATACTCGTTATTCTCCAAAGCCTTAATAACGGCCCGTATTTCTTCTTCGGTAAACTCAGCCATCAATACCCTCCATACAGGCCATTGAGGTAATGTGCTATACCCAAATGTTGTCTATCATACTGGTGGATCGCCGGTGCAAACTTTCCATCCACGTACAGCACGCCCTCATCAAACCGATACTGATACAAGCCTGTCGCCACACCCAGTGTCCACACTGTATCACCATTAGGATGAATCTTACAGTGCAGTAAGTCACTTCTTACTGCGTAATTCAGCATGGCCTGATCCATCTTGTCGCCCTGCGTCATCACAAACTGACACCACTGTAGTAGTGATTCGCTATCACCCCAGATCGTTCCGGCACACAGGATCGGGTGTGGCAAACACCTGTCCAGTATATCTTGACCATAATACTTTAGCAACCAGTCACCATTAGACTGCATTTCTTCGGCAACTGTTATGGCTTCTTCCGTAACGTGTAGTCCGTCTTTAAGGTAATACTTGATGTTGTCCTGAAAGACAGTATCTCGCGTATCTGCTATGAACACGCGCTCGTACTTTGGCAGTTCATCCACATACCAGTACCAGCGTCTAGCAAAGAACTGAACAGGGTGAGCCGCTACACCATACACCCATCTTACGCCCCACTCATCCATCTTCTTCTGTTCAGGCTCATCGAACCACTTGGTAAACAATACAATATCGTCGTCATAGCCATTACTTCTAAGGCTAACGACAAAGTTACGTATATCAGACCATTTGTATCTTACAGCCGTTCCGAATACAGCAGTATTAGTCACGCGACTATACTTTCCACATCGCTAGACTTTAGTCGGAAGAAGATACAATACTAGACTCATATTCCATCTGAAGATCAATGTCAACATCCACAAAGCTATCGTTCCCAATAGCCTCCAGGTGTTGATGTTCTTCACCATCAGCAGCAATAACGATGAGCGAGATCGGATCACTTTGTAGATTAACTCTGCACTTCATTTGATTTCCTTTCATGGGCAATTTATGGCCCTCGCCACGTCTCCAAGCTCTGTCTAATGTTATCAGCCATCCATGGCTCGATCCTGCGCTGGTCATGACCGTCTTCAGTGGATAGCGGGCCACATACAAAACCTCGAATGCCTTCCGTCTTGGCCCGACCAGTAAAGTGTGGCAACCCTTCACAGTATTGCGAACCAACCCACAACTGCGCCCCGTCTTGAACACGCTTCAGCGCCATTGCCTGCAAAGATGAACTCATATTGAAGTGTGCAAACCCAATCCAATTCACCTGTGTCGGCTTAACCCGATCCATAATGATCTTCACAATATCTGGTATCAGGAAGTTGCCAGTTTGCAAACTGTCATGCCAACAGTGAGCCAGCATCATCCATGCCTCACTGCCATAGTGTTCTACCAACATAGACTGTTGATGCACGACCTGTTCAACCAGCCTCTCTCTAAGCCACAGCCTTGTCTCTGGATGGCTATTCTCACGCCCAAACACAAAGACACCCGGCCTAACCTGTTCCCAACCCATGAAGTTAGCACCCTCGTTAGCATTAAAAGATGACAGCTTGCCATCAAAGCGGTATCTAGCCCACACCTGAAATGCCTCGATAGCCTTTGGATCGAAGTAGCAGGGCGTATATGGCAACAGCGACTCACCGCCATGCGTACCACCTCTAATAACTTGTACAGGATAAGACCTGTAACGATCAATAGCCATTCTAATAAAGGCGTCGTGGTATGCTTGCGCTTCAGCGTGCCACGGCGAGAAGACACTGTACTCTGGTGAATATCCTCGGGGAATGCCCTCACCCGACCAGCAGTACCAATCGTCGGGCATACAGGCCGTTACACGGTTTGGTAACAACAACACCTTTAGGCCATTACTTATGCAACTGTCCACTAATTCATCTGGCACAGACCAGTCGTAATGGCCCGGTGTCGTCTCAATGTGTATCCACTCTAAATTCCTGAGAACTGTCCTGACGCCCGCCGATGCTATAGACACAAACCCATCACGAGTAATGGGCCGGTCTATGATGTCAAATATGATGATATGTTCGTCGTCTGCAATGAAGTTAGCCATGAAATTCTCTATAGGTGGTAGGGCCGGGCGCTACTCCGGCTTCCCGGCTTATCCCTTGTGCGTTTAGGCCATGAGACCGGGGCCATGATACACGTGTCTGCTTTCCACGTCGCCCACCACCTATCTAAATCTACTTCTTAGGAATCCACTTGTCTACATTGTCTTTAGTGATCGTTAATGTACGCGGAAAGGCGCTGTCAGGAACAGGAAGGCCATGTTGCTTGTTATACAGCATGTGTAGGCCGATCCACTCTTCAGAAAAAGTATCTTGGCCCATCGTGCCAACAAACGTGCCATCCTTCACAGCCTGCAAAGTCGCAGGTGGCATATCGGTTGCCAAGAACAACGTCTTGAGTCCTGCCTGTACCTTTTCCTTCCACGGCTGTACCATCTGGCCCGCTGCACCCTCTGACCACCACAGCAATGTCAAGTCAGGGTGGGCTGATGTATACGAATCCAGCAATGTCGCCGCTGCTTGCACACTGCCATCGAACATACCAGACTCAACCACCGTCACGTCTGGACACAGAACCTTGATCTGCTTATTAAACGCATCCATTCGCAACGAGACACCCGCGCCTGGATTTCCAATCGAGCCAACACTGCCCTTGCAATTGATGACCTTGGCGGCATACGTTGCCGCTTCGATCCCGAACCCGGCATTATCCGTGCCGACAAACCCAGAACGAGTCTTGAATGGGCTGTCAGTATTGCCGATAATGATAGTGATGCCCTTCGCTTCGGCCTCTTTCACCAATGGTTCACCAGCAGTGAAATCCATTGCGTACCAGAAAACACCACAAGTGTTCGGGCTGGAAACCAATTGATCGAGTGTCTTGATCTGTTCAGCCAGATTCGGCTCTAGTGGCCCAACGAAATCAACCTTGACGCCAAGTTCCTTAGCCGCCGCGCTCCAACCCTCCAGACCAGGAACGTAGAACGGATTGGAATTGTTCGCCGCCAACCAAGAGTAGGTCGTGCATGACGGTAGCACAGTAGAGGCGACTACAGCCGGGGCTGAAGCTGTAGTCTTATCAGGGATAGACGCAGGCGTAGTCACTCGCCCAACAACCGCACCAACAGCGGCTCCTAACAATGTCACCAACGCAACCAACAACTTAAACCTCTTCGTGGTCATTTCTTCTCTCCTAGATTGTGTGCCATGCGTGGCACATGAATTTTGTTACTGGTCGCATCCAGTATGAGCGCCAGTAGTAATACCCCGCCGATTAACAACTTCTGCCAATATGGGCTAACGCCTAGAATCGTTGCGGAATTCGTGAGCATATTCATCAGCAATAGACCCAATAGCCCCGATAGAACATTGCCTCGACCGCCACTCAGGGCACATCCGCCAATGACAGCAGCAGCAATAGCCCGCATAGTCATTCCGTCAACCGCATTCGGGCTTCCAGAATTGAGTCTCGATGCCAATACTACCCCAATAAAGGCTGATAGTAAGCCCATCATGACATACAGCTTGATCCCAATGCGCTCTACTTGCACTCCGAACAATCGCCCCGCTTCTGGATTCCCGCCCATGATATGGATATGCCTGCCAAAGCGTGTGAATGACAGAACAACCGCCATCACACCCAGAATGATAACTGCATACCAGACATAGATACGAATGTCTAGTATTCTAGCCTGTCCAATCACCTGAAAGGCATCTGGGAAACCGAAAGGACTAATCGCTCGTGTCAGGCCATAGGCAATTCCTGTACTCATCCACCATGTTCCGAGTGTTGCAATCAGTGGGTTGATCCGCAGTCGCATGACGAGCAGGCCATTTATCCAGCCCGCCATACCCCCGACTGCTAGTGCTACTATAACAGCTAACACCCACGGGACACCGGACACTATCAACTTTCCGCAAACCACACCCGACATTGCTACAACACCATCTACTGATAAGTCAAACAGTCGCCCAACTAGCAGAAACGTCAGCCCTGCCATCGCAATGCTCTCTAAGGCCATATTGGAGAACATCGAACTTAGATTAGACCCTGACACAAAATTGGGCGACAGCACCGCCATAAGCGCCATGAACGCCACGTTGACAGCCAGCAACCCAGCAATCCTACGCATCGAACACCTTGCCGTGGCGCATAACAACCACCCTGTCAGCTATACGTCCAACTTCATCCTTACGATGGTTGATCAGCACTACCGACACACCATACTTCTTCAGGCTTCTGATAACTTCCAGCACCTTGTCAGCGGACTCTGGACTTAGGCTGGCAGTAGGCTCGTCCATAATCACCAGCCTGGCTTGGAAGGCCATTGACCGTCCAATGGCAACCGCCTGTCGTTGCCCACCCGATAGAGTCTGTACCAATTGACGCACGTCACTAATATCAATAGCAAGACGCTCGATCAGTAGCCTCGTTTGAACGTCCATCTGCTTGCGAGCCAGAAAGTTAAATGGCCCATAAGACAGCTCCCGCCCCATGAACACGTTGCCGGTAACATCCAGGTTGTCAGCCAATGCCAAGTCCTGATACACCATCTCTATTCCCAGCCGTCTCGCATCCTCTGGGCTATCAATCCGACAGGGTTGGCCGTCCATCAGGATATGTCCACCGTCAGCCGTGTATGCCCCGCTCAACACCTTCATCAATGTTGACTTGCCCGCCGCGTTGTCGCCTACCAACCCCAGTATCTCGTCGGACTCAATAGACAAGTCCACACCGTCGAGCGCCTTGACTGCTCCGAACGTCTTGTAGATGTCGAGCATCTCGACTAGACTCATAGCCTCGGCTCACTCTTGAGATTCTGAAACGTCCAGCCATTAGGCGTGTTCCGCAAACATGCTATACCAACCATATCCAGCACTTCTTGTGGCGTATAGCCATCCCGCCTTAAATCGAATACCGTCTGAGCGCCGCCCGTCTTGGACATATCGCCATCCTTCCATCGTAAACGTGGCAGGTAAATGTGCTTTGGCCTCGGCAGGCCGAACCGTTCGCAGTAGTATTGATACAGACTATACTCGCTCAACAAGTCTATGCCACGAATCAGCAGATTGACACCTTCCATCCAGTCCATGACAACCTTCTCGGCAGTCAACATCGGCGTCAGCGGATAGAGCAATATGTCATTTCCAATCAGTTCTGGGATAACCTCTGGCGGGTTCTTGTCCAACAAGACATCGGCACGCTTAGACAAATATTCATGTACTTCATCAATGATGTCACTCTGCTTGATCCACTTATCTGGTTCAAAGCCTAGCCATTCCAAGTCGTCGCGTTGTCCCTTAAGGATCAGTTCGGTCTTGGCGCGACCTAGCGTGACAAGGCGAATCGGATGCGAATCATCCCACCGCACAATGAACTTTCCACCCGTCTCGTGTGCAACCGACTCATTGATAAGTCCCGTATAAATATGCCCCAGATGGAGTGGGCCATTAACCGAGGTGTTTAGTCTGGTGCTATACATTGCGCGCCGCTCTCCACTTTGCCATAGACTCTGAAAAGGCGTTGAACATCCAATCTTCCATCTGGCGATACTTAGTCATGAAATGGATCGGGCCACACAGGAATCCGCGAAAGCCCTCCGCAATAGCCCTGTCGGTGTTTACCAGTAATCCCCTGGCATGTTCCGATCCACCAAACATTGATAACCCCAGCCGTTGCATATCAGCCAAGTTCTTGTCTTCACCTTTCACATCATTCCGAAACTGGGTGTAGGATATGGCATAGTGTTTGTAGTCTGGAAACTTGTCACGTGTCGCCTGATAGAGCATTTCAGCATATTCTGTACCGGCTGTTCCTTGATAGTCGAACGCATGATGGAAGCACGTCCACAGCTCATGACTGTCATGAGCCGAGTAAAAGATAGCCTGTTCTTCGATCAGTATCTTAAACATTGTCTCTATGTATGACCCGTCCAGGCGATACGGATACTTTGAGTCGTGAGGGAACATCGCCTCCGCGCCATGTGTAGTAGCCCGGAAACACATCACGTCCGGCGCAGACACCTTCTCACAGAACCGAACAATGAAAGCCAGATGATATGCCCATCCTTCCGCCAACCACGGCGACAAGACACGCTCTCGAAACTTCCCAACATAGGTCTTACCGTCGAGCATCTTCATGTACCACTCGTCTGGAAAATACTTCGGGGGTTTGTCATAGGTTGCCCACAGGCACTTCATACCCGCCTGTCGAGTCATCTCAATGGCGCTCTCGGTCTCGCCCCACTCGTAGTAGCCCATACTTGTTTCAATGCTCCCCCAATATGGGTAACGCACAATTGTCTGAATGCCAATATCGCGCAGACGCTTCAAGTCATCCAGCGTGAACTTGCCGCCGTACTGGTCTTCCATCAGCAGGATATATTCGTCGTCTTGAATGAACTTCATGATCGGTTCTCTATAGCATCATCAAATGGGTCATGTTCTTTCATTTCGGCAACTCTGCTACTGTTGGCGCTTCTGGAAATGGCATCCAAGCATAAACCCTGTCTGGATATGTCATTCCAACCCAGCCTTCACTTGTAGGACTTATCATCTTTTCGTATTCATCCCAGTAGTCATCTTGTACGAACATCTTGCCCGTTGTTACAGTAATACATGACACCCAACAGCGGGCTCTATCTTCCGGCATTTGATCTTTACAATATATCCAGCTGCTCACAGTCACTCCTTCACTTGCAACTTGGTATAGGAACTCCATCATAGAATAACTTATTACACCTGGCAACAACTTCTTGTTCTGTCAGTCCTACTTCTTCTTGAGAATTATCCACTTCCACACCTCGCTGATACCTGCTTCAAGTCCAATTCCGAGTACATCCCACTTAACGGTATCAATTCCTTCTGTCAGTTCCTCAATGGTGTAGCCACGCACCATAATTGTATTGTCATCAGGCCAGTCCGCCACAGTCGGCGTAATGTGAATCTGTGTCAGAAACACACCACCCGGGACTAGGATATGCCATGCTTCTTCCAAATACTTCCAGAATGAAACACGGGGCATGTGCTGGTACACTAAATGGCTTACTACAGCATCGAAGAATGGGGGTAGGCCAACAAGAGTTGGAGTGCAAACGTAGGAAATGTTAGGACGACTTGCATATTCAAGCGCCAAGTCAATCATATTGTCCGATACATCAGTCGCCCATACCGATGTCACCAAGTCAGCCCAGTGCATAGCACATCGGCCAACACCTGTTCCCACCTCTAGCAGTCTCCATTCTGTCTTGACGGCGATACCAACCCCAGCCAGCGCATCACACATATCTTCAACGTGTTTCTTGCCGGAAGAGTAGAACAGCTCACGACTGCCTTCATACCTATCCAAGATCGCGCTCCAAGCACCTTTCTCAGTCTTGGCTCTCTCGTCCCAGTCTGCCTTCATCTTGTCCTGTATGGTCACTTTACCCAAACTCCATCCTGATATGTGCGAATGTCGGCATCGAATGGAACATTTCGCGGCTCGGTTTCAGGCCACGTCAATTTCCATGTAACACCCTCTGGTATTGGCTTGGCATGAACACCACTCCATACACCTTCGTTTAAGAAAGCGTGTCCGCGTTGTAAATAGAGCCTGCTCCGAAATAACATACGATCATGAACAATGTGCCTGTCCCATTGCTTCCTAAAGCCCGTATAGGCCATGTTTTCATGCCATGCACCTTCCCACTTCACTACACCCGGCCTGTGTATTCTAGCATGAGCCAGCCAATCGCTGTACTCTGGATAGCAATGTTGCTCATCTCCGACCAGTGTCAGCCATTTAGGACACACATTGGTAACATCTGATGGCAAACCTTCAAGGTATGCCCTAATATCATTGGCAAACTCTAATGAACACACTTCATCTGAATCTATCCACACGATCCAATCAGGCTGTTCTTGATCCTGTGACATGCGTTCCAGTATCCAATTGCGCTGGTCGGCTGGACTGACAAACGGATGTTCAAAAAGCTTCAGCCACACATCATTCCAAGAACCGCCCAAATACTCGCCGGTTCTGTGATATTTAGTGATCATATTGCGTCTGTCTAATAACCACCCGCCAAGTGGCACTGTATGTCTAGGATGATAGCAAATCGTACCACTACCCAGGCCACCATCTACTAGGTATATCTTGTCAGAGAAATATGCCAACGATGTAAGCGCATCGGGAAGAACTTGCACTTCGTCGGGCTGGCTGATGATGTAGCTGTGAATTATCATGGCTAGTATGCGCGTGGACTGTTTATGGTCAACTACTTGTTGCGTCTCTGTAACTGATCTCGTCGCTCTTTCAGTAGTCGCTGGTCAGCAATATTGTGTCCGTAGTCGGAGCTCCACCGAATGATCACATACATTACTAATCCAACAACCACAATGACTAGCACTATTCCTAGGACTGGCACTAGGCTGGTCAGGTCAATCGACTTCAATGAATCAAAAACATCTTTAATAGACATGGCTAACCTCCATCTCAATCAGCCACAAAACCATGTGTCAGTTTCGTCAGTAGACACCACAATGGGGACATCAGACTCTCCCAGCGACTTGCGCTGTTCACGACTCATTAGCAGGAATGTCGCCTCGTGAGAATTAGCAAACATGGTTCTGATCTTCTGATCAGCTATATCTTGAATGCTGTCTTTTTTACTCATGTCGGCTTCTTGACTTTCTCGTACTCGTATATAAATCGAACGTCATCAACACTTTCATTGCCCGTATATTGGAATGTTCCATTGTTGCGCACCCACACCATGTTCCACTTTGGGTCTTTAATGTCATATTTTAGCGAGTCACTATTGAACTCGTAAGTCCTAACCCAGTACGCACCATCTTCAGTCGGGTAGCCTAGCGTCATGTCAACAGACTCCAATCGACCTCATAGTGGGTCTTGCCTATCAGTCGTTTAGCACACTCTGGCAACAAATCCATAAAAGGCGATGTCTTGCTAGTCCATCTCTGGTCTGACCACCACTCGTCTTTAGTGGCCTCAATCTTGTCAGCATCAGCCTTGTAATTGCCATACTTCACCGGGTCTGTCCATAGATTTGTGCCCGCATTTTGTCGCATGGCAATATAATGATCCCTGAAGAAGTCATGCAAATGAACAATCGGCGCTGATGGCTGCACATCGAAAGTCTTGAACCTATACCACTTAAAAGTCCAGGCGTCATGCTCGAATGCTGTATCAGGGCGCATCTTGATAAGCTTGAAACTTGAATTGTAGCCTGCGCCCGATTGCCAATCATACGTCGAAGTATCATTGCCACCTTGGTATTGCTGTGCATTAAATTCAGTGTGCAGAACCTTGAATTTGAATGCCTCGATACCCTTCTGTGCCAAGTCCTGCCAATTATACTGCAACCAGTTGTAAAGATGTGGAGAAATAACCTCGTCAGCCTGTAGGTTGAACGCAAATTCAGTTTGTACTTGTGATAGACAAAATTGGCTTGCTTCTCCAATGGCAGAACCATCAGGCGAAGTGCTAGGCCACACATGCCATACATCCCTAACTTTTAGGCCATACTTGGGACTATTGCAAATGGCCTTCACCAACTCAAGAGTATCTGGATCGCTGTTAGGATCAACACACAAAATGGCCTCGTCCACCAAGTCGATAATGGATAATACGCTCTCAAGAGCAGGATAACCAAGCATACAGACGTTCTTCCACACACACATGGCTGTCAAGCTGTACACGCAAGTCCCCCTATATAACTACACCCATACTGCCCATGACATCGAGTTATTTATAGAGCCACACCACCAATAAGATCACCTGTTTCTATCTCTGTTGTAACGCACTTGTTCCCTGTATTGATAGGCTCTATCATTTGGATTCATTTCATCAAATTCCGTGTCGGGAACGCTATTTGTATACTTTCCATTCCAGTCATGACCACATCTTGCACAAGAATAGTGAATGTATAATTTTTTATCACGATGTGCTTCTCCATCAGAACCCATAGATACGATGTATGAAGTTCGATGCTCCTCATTGACATTTTCACTGCTGCATAATGGGCATTTCATGATAGCTCTACTCCTTCACGTTTTTCTTCCGCGTCTGTTGGCTCAAGTCCACTTCCTCTGGCACACCCGCCTCACGCTGTTCGACTTTAGCCATAATAGTAAAAGGCGCTAGGCATATCTCACAAAAGTATGTGGTGATTATAGCGTAGGACTCATCATTGACAACTGGCATGGCGGGCGATGACACAAAGATACGTGTGCCTTCACAGCGTGGACACACAGTGGGCCTGGACTTCGGTTGTGGTTTCTTATCCATCAGCCAGCACCATATCAATCTCGTCGCGCAACGTCTTTAGTTCGGCCTTGCTCATGGTTGATACATCCAGCGAGTCTCGCCACACCAACATAGCGGCGGGCCAATATCCAGCTTTCTTAGCATCTCTGATACTGTTCCTAAGAGCAGAAATCTCTTGCGAACTATCACTCTTAACAATGAACACCACTATGTCACCCGTGGCTGGCGACACCTTCTTCAGAGCGAACTTAACACGCTGAATCAATCTGCCCTTATCGTTCGGAACTGGTCTAGCCATTGCACTATATCCTTATTCCCAATCCGTAAATCTCATTAACCAAGGCCACGATTTTACGCGCAATGACTTTGGACACCTTCTTGGTATTGAAAGATACACCCATAGCATATCCCTCGGCTGAATATCCACCATTCACAAAGAATGTGCCATCTTCATCCTTCTTAACAGATAACGATACGTCCTGAATACTAGTTGTCACTGACAGCACTCCTGGCACTCACATACACAGCATCGCTGGTGTCGCTTGTACTGAGAACGGTATATGTCCTACTAGGATCAGAAATCCATCCGTGCGGTGCAGACGGCGAGTCATATTGGTAAATATGACCACTCTCTAGGTCGCCACTCGTGGTCTCACCGCTGCTCAGAAAGGGCGTACTGCAATCTCCAACTGGTCGATCTGTCCGAGATATTCTACAGGAATGTCACGCCCAGCCAGCATGATAGCCATCTGACTATCTTTTGCCAGTACAGTAGAGACGCCAACTACCATCTTGTCCTTCTGGCCGTCTTTAGCCTGCTGCTCGGTCGGATGCCACAGAATTGCAAATTGAAACAATTTCATTGCTATTTCTCCTTTGTGTCACCGTTTAATATACTTGATCTGATCAATAGGACGGTTCGTGCCAAAATACACTTGAACTGGAAAACGCCGTCTGTTAAGATGTGTAGATAGCCCGTAGGCAGTCAAGCGGTGCATCCCATCCATAACCTCTCCGCGATTTCTGGTGTCAAGGATAAAACACCCACCCAAACTTGACACACGAGATGTTTGAGAAAAACACCCCAAGTACTCTGCTACTCTAACACCACTTAGACGGCCAGAATACCATTGTTTGCCAGGATGAAAACTTGCGGACTGATACAGAAACTCTGGGTGTTCGTCAATGTACCTGATAACACTTGACAGAGGTTCATAGTGGTCTACTCGGTTTGGCAAGTTAGCACAGATGTATATCCTCTTATAGTCGCCAGCATCCAAATTGGCAATAAACGAATGTACCGCAGTGATGACTATGCCAACATGCGTGTTAATGAGCGGATGATTTCTGTATTCTTCCAGAAGAGACTTGCGCTCGTCTTGATCTAGCTCCCTGACAATTTTCATGTGTCATCCTATTCTACAAATCCACTGTCCCCAAACCGCCTGCGTTCGACTTGATACCCGGCACTGCCTAGAATATCAACCATTTTATCAGCGGCATCATTATTCCACGAGTGTACATTGATCTTGCCAATTGTCGGCTTATTGGTAACAATCCACCTGGCTACTTCCATGCCACAATCAGGGCGACTGCTATTGACATATTCCTCTCCGTTCAAGTCGTGGTCTAGCGTTACAAACCCAAACGATCCTGTAGTTTCAAGCAGATGTATAGTACCCTGAACTGTGTGTGTGATATACAGATCACCTCCCACAAACGTTCTGGTGGCCGCTAAGCATCGGTATGGGTTGTCGTCCAGAAATAGCACTCTGGCTACCACATCCCAGCTAGTATACACCATTCTTGTTTTCTCCATTGTTCTTGAATACCGATAGGCGTAGTGTTCCTTTAATACGCTGGCGCAACTCGCCCCATGTCGTCACATCTCCAACATGCCAAAATTGGCGTGATTCCTGATCTTGTATGCCAATGCAATCATTTACTAACTCCAATACACGCTTAACAGCGTCAATTTCCTTTTGAGTTGCCTTGCTAGACATTCCTAACCATCCTTAAACCAGCGCGGTTTCGGGAATCTGTCAGTAAACTCATAGCCATTAACTTCTTCAACTTCAAGGTCTATGGCCTCCGGCCAGTTCTTAAGAATGTAATCAATGTCATCAGCATACGAGATGACAATAGAGTAAAAACTATCCCCAAGATAACCAGAACACCAATAGGGATGCTTAACAGGCCAGTTGAAAGGCCTGTGATCGTCTCCATACGCCTTGAATCTGACTCTTAGCATTCGAATCCCTAGTCAAGCGAATACTCGGTAACAACCTGTATGGCTCTGGGCTTAACGATCTCGCCCCTGATAAGAACATAAGACATCGCCACTTCTACATCTCCTTATTAGTCGCTTTATTGACATTGCACCACCTAAAAATGCTCAACGTATCCATGTGTCACAATGTCATAATAGCCACGCTTATAGCATTTGACACATTGAGCAGTATGGTATCGCTTCTCATTGCCGTGAGGTGTATTTATTACGGGCGAATCCGCCACTAAACTAAACATCGACTGTGTCCAATCATGATCACATACAGCCTGACAATTGGCTAATAGCTGTTCGCCATAGTCCAACATTGCCTTAAATACGTCAGGCGGAAAATTCTCAATCAACCCCATAAAGTCCTCACTTCACATAACACAGTCCACACACGGACTTGCTCGTGAATAGTCTAACACCTATAGGGAATGTGAACAATGGGAATTATGTCCTAGTGAGATATGCTGTCTCTCCACTCATTAACCGAAAAACAATAACCTTCATGCTTTATCCTTTTGAACATTACCCATAGATTATATTCGGCAAAGTCATCATCACATAGCGAGTGGAATATAGGCCCATCAGAGAAGAATGCCTGTCCACATTCGGCACACACATACTCCGTTTGCGATTTGGATATTCTTGCCCAAGTTGTTCCACTACCGCGCATCAAGGCACTAATCAATTCATCAGGTGATACTTCTCTAATAATATTCATTTTTGCCACTTTCTCCTGAACAGCTCTCTGTTCCGCTCGACCTTCTCTTCGGTGTCTGGCGATCTGGACTTCGTAGCCCCCTCTAAATGTCTTAGGCAACTTGCTGGCTGATAGACAACCCGATAACCTTTGGCCTTAGCATCCATACACAAGTCCAAGTCCTCATAATTTAGCCCATCAAGCAACTCGTCATCGAAATGGAATAACTCACGCCGACATAGCAATGCCGCACCTGTAATAAAGTCTGTCTCTCTCACTTCCGATGCCGCCTGACAATCCAGTTGCATGTATAGATAATGATACCCAATGTCTTCTCTATTCCAGTCTATAAGACCGCCCGCGTGCTGTAGCCTGCCATCAGCCGATAGAAGCTTAGGCCCGACAACACCAACACTCTGATCGTTCAGAACTAGCAACAACATCTCAAGCCAACTCTTGCTGTTGGCTATCACATCGTCATTCAGGGCCATTATCAATGGTGTCTGTACAAAATCACTGGCGAACTTCATTGCACCACCATAACCCAGGTTCTTACCAGGATAGACAAATGCAACGCTCGGATATTTCTTCTCTAGTGCCAAGTCGTGTTCCATATCTACATCACCGTTATTGACAACCTTAACGAGCATGTTCGGCGCAGTGGAATGCAATGACTCTAAACATCTCTCTAGCATGGCACAATTGTTGAACGTTGGGATAATGGCCGTCACATCCGACTGCTGATACTTTAATGAAGGCAATGTATTTGGCAATGGCTCTATCAGTTGCCCGTCCAGCATATTCTGAACACGACGCTTGAACGCTCCGAAGTCCTGCCATGCTCGTGCCCACATCGTCCCGTATTGGCTGAATGCCGCCCACAAATGCCAGTTGTGCGTCAGTTCGATCGTTATCTGCCCTAACTGGCGCATGTCATCGAAGAGCAATCCAGTCTTATGATCCAACACCACTTCCGGCATTCCCCCCGAACGATATACCAATGGCACACAGCCCGACGCCGACGCTTCTAAGGGGGAAAGACCCAGATGTTCTTGTGCCGATGAAACTGTCGGCAATGAGATGCCTGTTGCGTGCCAATATAATGAAGCCCGTCCGTACAATTCGCGCATCTCCTGTTCGTTTGGGTCTACAATAAAGTCTATCGGATAACCCGCCGACATTTCCATCAGGCCATCCAAATAACGATTCTGCCCCTGCTCAACCGTTCCAGCCAATACCAGTCGCCAACCCGGTAAGTCACCGCGTATCATCCGCATCAATTGAATGAATTGGTTATGAGCCTTGTCTGACCATTCGTTTGGCTCTGCAAACCGACTGACATGCAGAATGATGTTCTCTTTGCGAGACGTGTGGTAGTCATCTTCAATGGGAATATAAAGATGTTGCGCGTCTCTATTCCAACGCGCTTTGACATGGGATGCTGTGTATTGACTATTAGTGTATATCTCAATGCCTTCAGGTGGAGCAGAATACATCGGAAAGAAGACGTGCATCAGTGTCCGCTTAGCTAACGGTTGCGGGTGTCCGAAATGATCTATTGAAAGAAAAAATTCATAGCCAGACTCTACCCCTGGCCTATACCACCTTATCGGTATTCCCTGAAAATATGGCATGATAAGTGGATGAATGGCCGAGCGAACGTACAACGTCACTTCATCTGGGCGGAGTTCCCGCAACGCTCTGACATGCCAATACACTGCCTTAAACCCGCCACCTTTGGCAAGTAGATGGCTACCTGCATTAACGCCTATATTCATAACCTATCACCTTGTTTTGCAGTAAATGTCGATGTCGTGCCGAGGTTGTCCGTGTTTCAAGAACAGCGTCGCCAAGTTCCGTTGAATGTTGTCCTGCGTAAACCACCCGCCACTCTGGGGCTGACTGGCATGTTCGTAGTGCCACACAATAGCCTTCGGTTCGTATATCACATCCAGACCCAACTTCTTAACCGATAGGCATAGTGAAACATCGTCAAACACACCCATGCCGAATTTGGTGTCGAATCCGCCCACCTTGTCCCATACTTCGCGCCTCACCATCATGCACGCACCTGTCACGGCATTAACCGAGCGCCATGTATTGACGGCCTTATTCTTGGGCTGCGCCAATGCCATGAAGTGCATCGGGAAGCCATCTACCTCAAAAAATATTCCGGCGTGCTGTACTCGACCGCGCCGATAGGGATCGGGGTGGTTCTGTGGATACAGTAATAACGCTCCACATACCGCTGCACCAGCATCTAAGTTATTAGCCATTGCTTCGATAGCCCCTGGCGTGGCCTCGGTATCGCTATTAAGAATGAGAACGTAGGACGCTTCGGTCTTTTTCACACCTCGATTGGTACTCGAAATGAATCCCTGCGGAATGGGATTGCGATACACAGTCACACCGTCTAAATTCTTCAATGCTGTCTGTGTCGGCTCGTCCGAGCCATCATCACAGATTAGGATAGAGCCTAAACGTTTCTGATCCCTTAGACTCTGGACACACCGAATAGCCATTAGTGGCTGCCCGTGAACGGGAATTACCACATCAACATTGGGCCTTGTCGCCATTACTACTCTCCTTGTCCATTTCCTGTTGCGCAATAGTCTCTACCAGCATCGGCCAGCCATTCGGTCTCCAATGGCCCTTCACTTCACCACTAGCCACAACATGCAAATTCACCTTCACCTCATATCTGTAATTTCCGATAAGGTCTGTGCCAGTACCATCATTTTGAATATTGAGTGTCAACATTAAATCAGTCTTTGCGTGGACTGGGTTATGTCAACAACATCGGGCTTCGGCTCTCGTTCTACCCACCATTGACCAGGCACATCATGACTGTGATAGCTCACGTGCTCTAGCCCATAATCAATATAGGGTGTCCAGCCTTCCTTTTTAAGGGCGTCTTGTAGGCCAATGAATTCCCGATAAGCATATTGGCCTGCTATCACCCTAAAAAGCAACTTGGCCCATAATGGTCGCTGGCGCAGTGCCCGTTCAAAGTCCAATGCCCATGCTACAATGCCTTCGTTACTCATAGCTATCCCCGACCTTGCGTCTAAATTCCTCTGCCATATTATCCAAGTCTAGCCTCTTCAGCCACCCAGTAAGATATGTCACCACTTCTTCATCAGTCATACGTAAAATACGTCCAGCCTCAGCAACCGCGCTCAATACCAATGGCAGCAATTGCTCAAGCTCCTTATCACGATCTTCCTTAACAGCCTGCTCTCCGCCGAACAATCTACTAAGAGTCAGCCCATAACAACGTTTAGCCATTTCAACTACATATTCATTGATGATAGACGACAATCCAATCCTTAGAACTTCAGCATTCATTATACACTTTTCCATTGACCACATTTGTTATCTTATAAACACCAGGACAATAGTGTTTCATGTCAGATTCCCAGTGCAACTTCGTACATTCTTCCAGCATCACGATAAAGCGACTCTGCCCATGTATGCCCGTCAGTAGACAGATTGGCACGCAATTTATTGTCGGAAATCATAGCCTCTATCGTTCTATCCCATTCAGCCGACTTATTATTGACCAGTAATCCGCCGACACCCTCTTTGAACGATCCTAAATTAGATGCCACCCACGGAATACCGGCCATGCCTGCCTCTATCTGCTTCAGAAAGCTTCTTCTAAGATCGTATTGTGACGCGATGGGACAAATGTACAAGTCCCAAGACTTCACTATTTGCGGCCAGGCCTCAAAGGTCGTCCAGAAGTGCATGGAATACCTACCCTGTAGGCCCGCCTTGTCTAACAGAATGGCAATGCGTGGGTCTTTATTCTGTAGGTGAATATAGACACGACTGTTGTTCCGACAAACAGTCGCCAGCGCCGGAACAATACCACTATCCCTGAATGACTCCCAGTGCGCGGTGCTTCCGCCCCATCCGATAATGAAATTGTTATCAGGCGGTCGTTTCCCAAACTTATCCCACAGTTCTGGCGGCGATACGTTTGGGATATATTGGATCGTTGGGCAAAACTGCCGATAGTCATCAGCCAATAAACGCGAGGGGACTATAGCAGTATCACACATGCGTAGCGTCTGCCTGAATTCAGTCAGGATAGCGCCGACCTTCTTCGTACCGTCTGACTTTGTGCCAAACTGAAAACTCTTGCCGCCCCTCCACGATAGGGCCGACGCACCGCCTGAAGGAGGCATTAAATGGTAGGCATCATCGAACAGGCCCACAACCTTCTTGCCCTGCGCGTGCCACTTGTCAATGTGAGGCCACAACTCGCTCAACAACAATCTTTCGAGTAAGATAACGTCAGCCGAGTCTACAATCTCTTGGAATTCGGGGTCATACTTCTCTGAGGATAATTCGTAGATGTGGGTAATCACACACCGATGTCCGTTCCTACCATCAAGAATTTTGGCAGGAATCAAACATCGGTAGTATGAGGTATTCAGTTCGTCGCGCCGATCCGCCACTGCCCACAAAATCGTTGCCACACCTAACTCCCTGTTACAGTTTACTTGCTGATACTATATGTCGCCTTTGTCACCCACCCATGTAACGGGCATAGCCATGTCTCTCCAACATTGACGTGTGCGCCACACTCGCAGATCGGCAACATGGCTAAATGGTCATCAATGCGCTGTAGCATATCAACCATTTTAGCCATCGTGCGCTGTATGTCAGCCAGAGCATTTACCACATCACGCAGTTCGCCAAACATCACTCATCACCCTCGTCAACAGCCTCTACAGTCACCTTCTTAGCAGGCTTCTTACCCATCCGATTGCGTTGCTCACCGAGCTTGGTGGGACTGCCCTTCGGTTGCGTCTGAGACACTTCCTTAGTAACATCTCCTTCAGGGCCAACCACTGTCTGAGAGAATGTGGCCGGTGGAACCCATAAGTCCTTCTTCTTGGATTCTTCTTCCTTATTGGATAGCTCTGACTCATAAGTAAGGCCAGCCGCGCTTTGCAATGTTCGGAGTGACAGCGCCCCGCCTTCGTACATCGGCATGAAGACCTTCTCGACACGCTTTTCCATTTCGAGAATGTTCGGCGCAAATTGTATCCGTAGCTTGGCAAGTGGCTTCTTAGCCCTGAAGGTTCTGTTGGCCCACTTCTTCACTAAATACTCGACCCAGCGTGTTACCTGATCAGCCTGATAGCGTGCGCGCTCAATGTATATCATCACGTCCAAGTCACCAGCTCCCCCGCGCCCACCTGTGCCGCCCAATATACCAGGCATCTCGCCTGATACAACCTCCGCCGTAATACCCATCTTGCGGAAGAATTGTTTTGTAAGATACGATAGATAATTGCCACCCATCAGGGTGTCTAGGCCGGTAGGCGCATAGACATTCACATTCAACGGCGCATTCCACCACACCAACATACCAGTACGGTTGACATTGATACCCGACAGGTTGTTGCGAAGTGCATTCAATTGCGCCGGTAATGGCATGTGGTCAGCATCGCCCAAAGAGAATACCCACAACTGATACTTGTAGCCTTCTGTCACAGCCCTAATAGCATCCTCATGAACTATGCGCGAAGTCAAGTCCCTAAATCCACGTGATAGCATTGGCATTGAATAGCGCGTCCAATTGAAGTCCCTGTCCCGAATAGGCCGTAACATTGTGCCATCAAGTGGCATACCAGCACCATCATACGGCGGTGGATTCTCGTTCCAGTGGCGCAGTAATGGGCGGTGCAACGCCGGTGGCATCCGTGTCTCTATCAACTCTTTAGACCATGCGTTCTCTCCCACATACTCAGAGCCTAATGCAAATCCCCAGTTGTATCCGACATGGACGTGTAGGGGATATAAATTCAGGATAGTAACCTTGTTCTTGTCGGTCTCATCCCATGCCTCATGCGGGAAAGCTTGTCCATACACGCGCATGGTGCGCCACAATTCACTAACAACTTCTTCAATGCCGTTATCAGCCAAGAATCCTTCAATGTCCTCGCGCAGTTCGGTATCGGGGCAATGCACGATCAACTTACGAGAAATGAGTTCAATCGGAACATCGCAGACATTCGTCGCATCGCCTTCCGTCTGGTAAAAGTGTTCCGCCAGACGCATTCGTGTCTGTACTTGTGGGAGCATGTAATTGGCTGGGCGCTTCTTATCTGGGTCGGTGGCTAATTGTAGAGCCGCCTTCAGAACATTCTGTAAGCCATTGTAGGGTGTCTTTTCGTCTACTTCAGCATTAAGGGGGGATGATATGACTTCAAATCTGCCAAACTCGTTCGAGATAGGGGTGTTGTTCCAGAGTGGAATTTCAACCCTGCCACCAAAGTCGTCTTTACCGGAGAAGTCAGACTTTATGTTGGACTCAATAGCCCGCGCTTTGGATGTCATCTTACCGTCGAGACCAGTCCAGCGCCCCGACTTTGGGTTGAAACCGGCCTGCTTACCGGAAATGTATCGTGGCTCAATAGCTTTCTTGCGAGGCATTATTGACTCCGAACTACACCAATATACAAAGAGTATAAGCCCTATGCGCCAATATGTCAACTTCGGGTTTCCAGCAGTCCGCACGGATACTAACTAGCGTACTAAAGTCCTATTGCCCGTTTCTACTTACCGTAATACAATAAGCGCATGGCTAAAAACGATCCTATCGTATACCAAAAAGACCCTGACGGAACTTACTCGTCACTCGACTTAACTGAAATGACACGCGACTTCATCAACGAATGTGTCAATGTCTGGAACGAGCGTCATTCAAGTGAGTCGGTGATGTACTTCGACCCCAAAGGCAATGTGCATTTGCATACTATTAAGGGATAACTGGGCGTGTTACTCGATCCGATCTACGTTCAACAAGTCAACCGATATGTCTACTCATACAATGTCGCGTGCGACTGGGATGGGTGTAACGAAAAGTTCTTGAGTGGACACAAACGCCCACCGCACTATTGCCCAACACACCAGAAGGCCAACAAGCAACGTCGTGTCAATGAAGGACACCAAAGAGAATGTATGGGTATCGAAGTGGCTGGCACTGAATACGACACTCGACGTTCAGGCAGTGTCAGAGTAAGCATTGACGATATAGCCGACAGTATGCCACGCTGTCCGGTCTGCAAGAAACCAATAAGCGCCCTACAAGACTGCGAATGTCCATGAGTAAGTTTCCCGCCATGCCGACCGAAGTAATAGAGACCATGTCCCGCAGGCCAGTGGACATTGGTAGTCCGTTTGGTAAATGTGACTTACACCATGCCATCATTAGCAAAGGCATGATTACGGGCCTACCTGATAGAGAGAAGGTCAAGATACACGACCCGCGCAACCTTCTTAAAGTTGAACATAGTGTTCACTTGTCAAAACCACTGCCAAGTCCCATACGGGCCGCAAGAATGTTGAGCATGATATATGGGAAGTCTGAAATACTGGAATGGCTAAGGTCAATTGAGTGGCGCTATGGAATACCGCGCTCAGATATTTCCGAACTTATAAACCAACTGGAGTCAAACTAACATGACTACGTATGGTGCAGTAGAAATCGACAGTCGAGAATATTATGATGGTGGCTACTCATGGCATATCATGTATGACATCTACCGATATGAAGATGGCAAGGCGACTAAAGTTATGAGTAACATCAAGGACAGCGATGTAACTGATGTCATTACCAAACTGAAAGAGTCAGACTGATATTGCGCTATACAGCGCAGTGAAGACCATGCGGCTTGTCAGAATTGGGCTGTGGCTGCACTACACCTACAATATCTACCGATACGAAAATGACCAGTCGGTTAGACTTGCCGAGAATGTCGTATATGACCATGTGACTGAAGTTATTGAAAAATTGAAAGAGTCCGAAAAAGACAATCAATATGATTAGCATCAAGGATGCCGAAGGGCGTATCACCAAGAAGTTCGGGGAAGGAACGCTTATGCGACTAGGCGACAACAACATTATCCCCGTTGATGTCATCCCATCAGGCTCACTGGCATTGGATCGAGCACTAGGCGTTGGCGGTATTCCACGTGGGCGCATTACAGAAATATTTGGGCCTGAATCGTCGGGCAAGACAACTGTGTGCCAACATATTGTTGCCAATGCTCAATGGATGGGACTATCAGCCTACTACATTGATATGGAACATGCCCTAGACCTCAAATATGCCGCCGCCTGCGGTGTGAATGTGTCCGATCTGGTAGTATCACAACCAGATAATGGCGAACAGGCGTTAGAGATAGTTGACACCATGCTTCTCGCAAAAGGCATCGGTGTCATCATCATTGACTCAGTAGCCGCCCTAGTACCTCGCGCTGAGATCGAAGGCGAGATGGGCGACTCCCACATGGGCCTACAAGCCCGCTTGATGTCACAAGCCATGCGCAAGATGGCCGTCAAGGTACAACCCAGTAATGCTGCTGTGGTATTCACCAACCAGCTTCGCATGAAAATTGGAGTAGTGTTTGGAAACCCAGAAGTAACGACTGGCGGTAATGCCCTAAAGTTCTATGCCGCTGTCAGACTGGATATTAGACGTTCGCAGGCCGTCAAAGATGGTGATGAGCAAACTGGCAATTCCACCAAAGTGCGTGTAGTCAAGAACAAAGTCGCCAACCCATCTGGTGAGGCCAAGTTTGACATCATGTTCGGTAAGGGCATTAGCCGACTTGGAGAACTGGTGGATTTAGGTTCAGAACTTGGTGTCATCACCAAAAAAGGCGCATTCTACTCGTATGGAGATACCCGTATCGGACAAGGCCGCGATAATGCCCGTTCATTCTTGGAATCTAACCCTGAAATGGCATTAAAGGTAGAACATGCCATTCGAGAGTCATTCAGGACAAGCACCCTGCCGGTAGTCGAAACACCAACAAAGCCAGAAGAAGAACCAGAACTGTAATCGAGGTGTAGCATGAGTAAAGAACACGATGACAACGAAGATGGTAGGCCACACTTCCCGTATCCTCCAATGGGCTACCCGCCTATGATGCGTAGTCCATCAAGCAAACCCAAGCCGTCAAGCGGTGGTGGGCCACTAACACAGCTTGTCTTAGTTATCTTCGTCGCTGCTGGGTTCATGTCTGGTAAGATAGAAGGCTATATTGCTGCCGCTGTCTTTATAATCATTCTGTCAAGGATGTAGAACACTACTTGATCATAACGAGTCCACGCGCATACTAATACTATGAAATACATAATCGCATCATTCATGCTGGCAATTTCCATATCCATTTCTATATCTGTTGCAACAGTAGCACTGCGACCTCCAAAGCCATTAAAGGCCATGACATTGCCTGAATGGTATACACCCGCATGTGGCGAGTCCATGCAACGCATCATGTGGAATGAACTTCGTGGCTCTACCGATACTGAGGCATTCGACTTCTTGGCTACTCAGCTAATACACGAGGCCGATAAGAATGGTAAATGTGTGTTCTGGCCGCGCTGGACTAAACAGTACCGTGGCAAACTGCCTGATATAACGCAATTCGCGCTGGCATCCGTGCTGTTCGACTATCCCAAACTCAGATGGCCGATGTGCCAGTTTGTCGGCTCGTTTGGCGACGTGCAGATATGGCTAAACCTACATTGGGTTAAACGAGAACTCAATTCATACGGGTTCTTCAACGATGTCTATGGCAATATCTTTGGGGTGAACTGCCAATGATCACCATCGTTGATGCCAACACCGGTGAGGTTTTTGAGGTTGAATATCCGACAAATGTGTGGCAGGATGCCCACCTACACCCAAAGTCACCACCAACGCATCCGCAGGAAAATGACACCGTAGAATCAATCTTGGATCGAACAGGATGGCCGGAATGAACATTATCAGTAACTACCATCAGAAGGTGGATGTTACCGATAGCCACATTGAGGCTGACTACCGCAAGGCACTTGATAGGCTGCTGGCAGGCGACTATGTGTCCATGAGAGCATTCCAGGCCAAATACTATGCCAATCCAGTTGCCATGAGTATGGCATCAGATGCCTATGATCAGAAGGCCGAACACGACCAACGAGTATCATTTGAAAATTACAAGCGCGATCATGGTGGATACCCACCCGGCGAAGGAGCCTGAAATGATCTCAGAACAAGACTGGTGTCAGTATGGAACCGGTAGCGAAAATCCATACATCAATCCAGATGTGGCTACAGACTATGACAACTTGACGAAAGGGTTTCCGTATGTATGCTACTGTGGACAGCGAACTCACCCGTGCGCTGGCTACACCATATTTTACTGTGGTGCGTGTCACAAATTATATACATTCCCCACAGCCACGCTCAATAACATTGAGCAGACTATGAAATGTCATAAGTGTACGAAAGTTATTAGCGTGAAGCCATGAGAGACACAGGCGACCTAAAGGTATGGTTCAGAGAGGACATTCTGCGCATCCTACAGGGTATTGAGGCTGCTTCGTCCAGTGGCCTTACCGACGACCAGTTCCGAGAAGGGTTTACAATGGCGCTGGTTAGTGTTGGACTGTCGGTGGGCCTTGACCCGAAAGCATATCTGACGCACCGCAATATTGAGCTAATGCGTCGTCGCATCGAACAATTGCCGGGAGACTGAATGGTACAAACTATCATCACCAACGAACATCCAGTTTACGAAGATGGTCGCCAGCGCATTATCTGTGACGTATATCAGGTCTATGATGGTATCCCGCCTAAACAGGTTCCAGTCGAAGGCTGTGCTGGCATCTATCTGGAAGACGCCGAGAAGTTCATCAAGGCCATGATCAAGGCCCAACTGTCAGGAATTCCCTAAAGGAGAATTGAATGTCACCTACCAAGTCCAAAACACCTGCACCCGTTGTACCAGCGCCAAAAGAAGAAGCACCTAAAGAGAAACCCCGCGACCGCTGGGGCGCGTCCGAAGTATCATGGACTCTCGCCCGCGAAGATAAGCCAGTTGGTGTCCTTATGCGCGACAGTGGCGCTATCATTAAGGGCCACCTCGTCGGCGTAGACCGCTATGCTATCTTCGTGGAAACCGAAGATTACGTGGTACACATGATCTTCAAGCACGCTATCGGAGAGATGTGGTAAACTGAAGCTTGACACCCGTTCGCACTAGCTGTATCATAATAGAAAATATGGCTGTGCGGGCGGCCTAAAAGCGAGCATAGACGACACCCACCTCTGGGTGTCAGGAAACAGGTATATGTTCGCACCTGCCCGCACCTGACATTCAGAGGTGGGTGTTGTTTATTTATACTAACCCGCGAGGATAATATGAATCTTAGTATCAAGTATGGCGAGCTATTACCGCCATTAACAACTGATGAATTTGAATCCCTGAAGACCAGCATTAAAAAAGAGGGTGTCCGCGATCCAATCATCATTGATGAAAATGGAGTTATCCTAGACGGTCATCATCGCTATAAGATAGACACGAACGCCCCAACAATAGTAATATCAGGGCTGACCGATCTTGAAAAGAAAGCCTTCGTCTTCAACTCCAATCTGACTCGGCGCAACCTTAGCCCATTCGCAATAAACAATAAATCATGCACAGAACAAGAGTTCAAGCAGTGGGCAGAGTTCAAGATGCCCATCAAGTCTTTATACGATGAATAGCAACACCAAGTCTTAATTGTAAGTCTTAGACCGCACAACCAAATAGCCCATGAACACCCACGCCACAGGTGGATGACTGTGGAGGCTGGCCGGGAGGCCAGTGTTGTCTCTGTTTCACTTCGGCGCATACCGTCGCAGCCAAGGTCAAGCAAGACATTCGGAAAACCCCGCGTAAATCAAAGCTGCACCCGACGAGTTCTGCCTTCAGTGGCAGTGAATTCAAAATGTCAAGCCCCGTGCAAGGGTGGTCTACGTCTGTTTGTTGAATATATCACACAGCAGTCTATTCCAGTATCGGTATTCATAATAATGGTACTCGCGCCAACAGTCTTATCGTTGGCGCGGTTGCGGGTAGCGCGACGAATGACAGCCCTACAGCACGTAGCAACGAATGCTGTAGCAGAATTCATCGTAGCCTACGATAAAGATGGTGAGCTGAGGGTAGTTTCCTAAATGGGTAAGGCCGAGACGAATTGCTCGACAGTGCTTAAGGTAGGACAAACGTCCCATAGACACCTATCGGGACATGCGATAAGATAGACACATGGACACTAGAGACATTCGACAATTAGAGCGGATACTTCAGACAGAATTTCCAACGAGTTGCATTCATGTTCGTCCTAATGTTAGAACGGACTTTGTAATTTCAGTGAGTTCTGGTGAGCCAGAAGAAGTTGTAAAATATATGGCTGAACAAATATTGAGCGACATGGGCTATTCTGAACACTACTGGTCTCAAACTCACTATGGTGGTGAATGATGGATACCACAACGAACAAATACTACTTAGAGTTGACGCGCTACGAGGATGAGGCTATTAGACTCTCTACTGCCGGTATGCTTGTTAATGAGGAACAAGTTATCAGACTCGTAAGAAGCTACCTGCACTTTAATGGCTGGGAACTCTCCAAGATCAAGCGCCTGAGAGAGCTAGCCTTGATGCTCATTCAGGAGGATGCCAAGACCAAGAAACGGTATGTCGGACACTTGGCAATGGATGAAATAGATGGCTAACATCGATCATATCGGTTTGGATCATCATAGACCATGACACGTAACGCCACGAAGGTCAACTGTAGCAAATGTGGCATTGAATTCTACTCTATTGGTACAAATACCTGCCCTAATTGTAGGCGGCTATTTTTGAACGAAAGGTCATCAGCGAGGTTTAACAGAACAGGTGGCAAGACCTACGACCAAGAAGAACACATTGACCGGGACACACTAAGCCCATTACGGGTAGTGAGAATAGAGCGCCGATATGGAGTGTGTGACAATGGACATGGCGGGCGTCAAGACCTGATACGCACGCAGGCGACAAGTAACAAATTTCTGTGTGTGTGGTGCAGAGCGTATGAAGTAACTGACAATATGGAACACTAATGGTAATTACCAAAACTCGCACGAAAACCTACACTGTAACAAGTGTTGTGATTGGGTTCGTCCACAAAGAAGTATGGCTAGTTCGCAGAGAACATGGCCCGTTTGTTTGCTTTCAATGCAGTCGAAAATTTGCTGACATTGACAACGACAAATGGGTGGGATTGGCATTTACTGATAAAGGCAATAAGCCAGTATGTACGCAATGCGCGCTGAAAATGGTCGAACAAGGTGTTACAGTAAACGACCGCAGAAGCATTGAACGCTAAACTCGCTACATAACGGAGTCCACACATGGACTTGGAATAAGGAGCGACATGCTATTAAAGGATCGAGTGTGGAAGAGCTGCCCAACCTGTGGGAGTAACCGAGAGCTCGTATCGGAAGAAGTGTTTGGGTGCGATCAGTGCCATAAAAAGACGAGCGATGAAGTGTTACAAGTTAATGTATTTTTTAAGAATGATGTTACTGACAATTATCACTTCTGCTCGTGGGCATGTGTACTCAAGAAACTAAAACGTCTCAAGTCAGACTACTTCATTGACTTGCCATTATTACACTTTGATGGAGCGCCCAAAGGCCAGCGGCCAGTAGACTTCTGGAAGGCCATTAAGGAATTCGGAAAGTAAGAAAGGACAACACACATGGACATTCAAGAACTCATCGAACAATACACCGACTACAAGACCCAATATGCGCTAGAACAGGCGGAATATGAGAAACAGCGGAAACAATTATGGATAAAGTTCGTGCTGAACTGGATACACTCGGTGTGGAATTCAACCCACGTCTGACATTCGCCAGTGACAATGTAAAGTCGCTCGAAGACAACATCAAGACACAAGTGCTAGAACTGGGCCAGTCTGTTAAGGGTCGTCGCTGGCAGTTTGTATACTCCAAGCCACGTGTAACCTGGGATGTGAAGAAACTAGACGGCATGATGATCATCGTACCAGAACTGGCGCAGGCCCGTAAAGAAGGCGAAGCTAGCGTATCGGTTCGGGAAGTCAAATAAACCAACAGAGGAGCAATAAATGTCAGCAGCAGTTCTCAACCTATCGGGGTATCTCTCAAAAGACATCGACGTGCAGTATCTACCTTCTGGCAAGCCAGTTGCCAAGTCATCCATTGCAGTAAACAAAGGCAAGGACGACAAGAAGACAGTGACTTGGTACAACATTGTCATCTTTGGCATACGTGCCGAGAACCATGCCTTCCTAGCCTTATTGAAGAAAGGTACGGGTGTATTCGTATCGGGTGAACTGGACATTCGGCAATTTACCCGTCAGGATGGGACACAAGGCACGTCCAACGATGTCACTGTTAGCACATTGGACATTGTGAAGTTCATCGACCAGTCTCAGGGCGGCGCTCAGGAAGAGCCAACGGAAGAGAACCCGTTTTAGACATGAAATATAGCACACTGAACACTTGGACGTGTGATGCCACGATTGAGGTTGGAAGCCAGACATTAAGGTGCAGATACCCATTCGGACACGTTGGAGACCATTCGGCAGAACTGTTCTGGCCTGATGGTGTAACTACATTCAATTTAGACCCTGATATGGTATTTGAACTGAAGCCACTCAGCACTACTACCATTATGGCTAATATAACAGTAGAGAAGGGTAAACCATAACTTCGCGGGATGTTGGCCGAAAACGAGAGCGCACTATTTAGGTGCGCTCTTGGTGTTGATATAGGCCAAGCCTAGTCCGATAGCGTCAGCGGTGTGTTCTGATACAGGCTCTCCCACCATCCTGGTGGCCGCTGCTACCATTGCTGGTTTACGGACTTCAGTCTTAGTCTTAATATCTGTAATGCCTGTTAAAGCAACCATTGCCTTATAGGGAGTCATCTCTACTACATCTGCTTCCCACATTCTGGCCGCCGCCCAGATATGAGACTGTGTGCGTGCTAGTGTCTGATAAGTATGCACTTGGGGTTTTCCCTTGAAGAACTTCATGTAAATGGATTCGACCACGACAGTTACATGGCACTCATCCTGTCGTTGTAGAAGTCCTATAGTGACTCCTACCCACTGGCGTAGGTTGTCATAGTCGGGCGGGTCGGGGTCTATCTCGCCATGCGACTCTAACTTGCCATCAATGAAGATCGCCCTGCCCACGTGTAGGGGCGATTGATCGAATGCGATGACAGCCTCTTTCATTTCGGCATCCTTTCCTAGAACCCAAAAGTAGACATCAAGCGATAGTCAGACTCATGCGACTCCACCAGCTCGGACGTGCTAGTCGCATATACTGTATCTACAACCCATTGAGCATAGACGATGCCATTTGATTTGATATGAACTAATTTATCGACATGTGCGAACTGGCTCGGTATCCACGCTATGTGGTAGGCATTGTCATGTCGCAACAGGCATTGTGTGTAGGTGTGTTTCATGTCTTCTCAGTATCCGTGTGGACTGTTTATAGTCAAGTAAACTATACACCCTACAGGAACGGCGCGCAATGTGACTTTCGTACTATTGTCTTATAGGGCAGTTTAGTCGTATGATTGTGACATGAGTACAAAAATATGGACAGCCATCCGAATACCAATTAGAAAAACGGATGAACTGAGGTAGCTATGGACATCAACTGTGAAAACACCCGCTGTGTCAAGACCGTCGATATGCACGATGACGCGACCTACTGCCATACGTGCCAGAAGTATTACTGCGACAGATGTTACGAGTTATATCACGAGTATCATGACATCGACAGTCGGCAAGACCCGAGCTGGGTACTGGCAATGCAGAGGTAAATAATGGGCTGGGTATACTTTTCTATTGGGATCATTATGATAGTCATGAGCGTCATTGGCATTCTTTCGGGGACTAAGGAACACATGGAGAGCAACGTCACAAGTTTGGTGTTCGTGCTGTGCGGTATCGGTTTCATACTAGCATCTTTAGTTATTATTGACAGAGGATAGACATGAACCTACACGACTTGTCCCGTGAAGACTTGGAGTTTGTAGCAGGCTGGTTGCTGGCTGGCAATAGCCTATACAAGAAAGGCTCTATCGGTGCTACTAATGCCTATATCGAGTGGCCCGACGATCACTGGGAATGGATAGCAGTAGACCATGTTTTTGAGACAGCAGAGTATCATACCAGTGCCATCGGCGCTATATTACTTCTAAAGGGCATTCATTATGACTACGACAAGATTATGCGTGGACTAGATGAAGTGGAGGCTGGACATGGGTAGTGTCACAGTTCTCGAAAAACCTACTCGTGCTTGTTGTGCAACTTGTAGTAATTGGGGTCTAGCGGCATACTACGTCCATCCGAGTAGTATTGATGGCGATGAGCCGTTCTGCACAGTGCTTAACATTTCTCTCAAGCCATATTTTGGCCCAATGTCCACCCATGTTACCTGCAAACACTGGCGACTAGAGATGATCGAGACTGATTCCAGAGAGCTATTCGAGCAACTATGTATGGAGGGAGCATGAAGACTCCTAGACGGTACGCCGACGAAGTGTATCAACAAGTCAAGAAACACACCGAACCCAAGCACGTATGGAACAGCGCCTACCCCGATCTGAGAGACTATATTGAGGCACAGTTCAAGGACGCTATTGAACAGGCTAGAACTGAGCAGGTGAATCCCACGCCCCCCGCCACTTCCGATCAGGATTGACACTACCGCTCCAGCCCATTGCAGCAATCACCTCATCGTAGTTTACCTGTTCTGGCTCGCCATAGTGCTCAACTTCTACTATGCAGTCCACTAGGGCGCGGCAGGCATCAACTATCTGATCCATTGCTACTTTCCCAACACCCTTAGAGCGTGGTACTTCATATACGGTGTAGCCCGCCTCGGTCTTGCGCTCGATGGTGGATACCAACTCTGACTCCAACTCGGAGTCGTAGAACATCTCTAGCCTGACATCGGACTCGGACTTGAGTAAAGAGTTAGCCATGTACCTGCGAAACATCTCAGTCAGGAAATACTTGCGGCGGGCCTTGATAACCTTGCCGTCCTTACGATGTTGCTGCACTTCAGGATCGGATAGCATTTGCTCCGTGATCAGCTTGCCAGTTATTTGATCGATCTCGACCGTGCCACCCTGATTGGTCATCTTAATGTGATTCTCGAACAGGTACTTATTATCAGGCGACAGTAGCATTTGATAGCACTCTGGTGAGTCAATGGACAACATCATCATCGTATTTCTTAGCACACTAATTACGAGATATTTTAGCACAGCTAGCTGGTTAGGAAGCCCCACCTGATACAGTGAGATACGGGCATAGGTTTGCCATGGCCCATTATCAGTCATCTTAACACCTAGAACAAATGTGCTCGGATCGGGTGCAAAACCCCAGTCCCAACCGATGCAGCTCTTTATACACTGACATTGCGGAATGCGTAACACAGAAGGCAAAGTTCCGCCCTTGATGGCTGGCTCTATTTCAGAGTTGACCACTCTAGCAATGTATACTGGCAGCTCGGTATTCCACGCAATGCTACCGGGCGGGAATGAAGATACAGCCTCGTCGCCCCACTCACCCTTAACTTGTGTGATATAGTCAGGTGAAGTCTTGCCCCCGAATGCCTCGGTCATTTCCTTGCGGTATTTCTTAGATAACAGGAAGCGTGGGTTGGCTGTCAGCATAGAAAACTTATGCCTAGACCAGCTACGGCCTTCTTTTGTTTGATCCAGAAGGAAGAACGGTGTCCCACGTACTCCATTAGGCACTCCCGAATATAGCCACTTTGTTTCAGGCATCGCACCACCAAGACGCGAGCGATGACAAATTTGATTACCATACTCACACTCATCACCGAAAATAAGAATGGGATGGAGACCGACCATATTCGTATCGGTTCCGCTAGAGCCTTCAATGCGCCCATGAATAGTAAGGCCGGTCTTTGTTACCAACTTCGGCTTGTCTCCCTTATTCCAAGTGGTGATAAGGCTTCTGAAGAATGGGTTGGCATTGATGTTGGCATATAGTCGGTCGATCAGTGGCGTCAGATGCCCCTCAGCAGGCGTGAAGATTAGCACCTCTTCATGACTATCTTCGCTCTTGGGTTGATAGGTGACAATGGTTCTCATGACGCGACCGATAAGTCCAACTGTCTTTCCGACATTGCGGGATGTGCAAAGCAAGATACGCTTAGAGTTATCACACATCATGGTCTTCTGGGGAATAGTCATCTCCATAGACAGATCGGCCTTTTGGAAGCACTTTGAGAATAAGTACCCATCTGCGATCACCATCCCAAGTGCCAATTCGCCCTCATTATCCTCTACTTTGTGTTTAGCCTTCATGCCCTGCTCCTAGTCCACAGCCATACTGTTTATGGTCAAGTAAATTCAGTGTTATCATACGGCAAAATGGCCTGAAGGTCAACAGTGGGACTTATGGGCTATTCCCTATAGGGCTGGTTGTGTGGGATAATGGGCGCATGGCCGACTACAAACTGTACTGTGACGACTGCCAGAATGTCATACCCACTCTGGATATGGTCGATCATGTCATTACGGATGTTCCGTACAGTGATGTTACCCATAAAGGGGCACGTACCAATTTAGGTCATCATGGCAAAAACAGAGCCATGCTGGTTGGAAAATTACTCAAGTTTGACTCTATCAGCTTTGATGATCTGAGACAGACATTCGACCTGTTAAGCCCTAAAACCAAAAGGTGGATCGTGTCGTTCATGGACTGGCATCACATTGCCCTGCTGGAAGCCAATACACCAAAGTCATTGCATTTTGTGCGTTTTGGCGCATGGATCAAACCTAATTCTGCTCCTCAGTTTACAGGCGATAGACCCTCTACCGGCTGGGAAGGCATTGCTATGTTGCACCGTACTGGTATTAAATTGGCATGGAATGGGAAAGGGCGCTCGTCAGTGTTCACCTACCCCATCGTACACCAAGCCCATGCTCATAGCGACAACCCGACCGAAAAGCCATTAGCCTTGATGGAAGAACTTATAACACTGTTCACCAATCCGGGCGACACCATTCTCGATCCATTTATGGGCAGTGGTACAACAGTCGAGGCTGCTATCAGAACTGGTCGCAGGGCTATCGGCATTGAGATAGACCGGGAGTGTTTCGATATGGCTGAGAGGCGCATCCAATACGCCGCTATGCAACCCTCAATGAAGTTTGCCAGTCCACTTTCTAACACAGTCCAGTCAGTGATGTTTGGATAGGACTTAAAGGCTATTGCTGTCATATTTGGGCTGATGTATGATGTTGACATGCGACACGACTATGAGAAGCTACCCAGAAAAGTGGCACGCAAACATCGCTGTCAGGCGCTCACCGAAAGTGGCGACCAGTGCCGAGACATGGCCGAATGGCAAGTGGATGCTCATTTGGATCAAGAGATATACAGTGATGGAATCAATTGGATCATGTTCTATCTATGCACAAGGCACTGGCTGACACAGTGGTTATGGGTAGACAAAAATAAGGCCACTGTTACCACATCTCCAGAATTAAAAACGCCAAAACACAAAGGACGGAAATGATGGCTAAAAAGAAATTGGAATTTCCAACAGAGCTATTTGTATACATGGACGAAGATAGAGGCGACGTGTATTTTGTTGCCAGCGAAACCGAACGCGAGTGCGCCAGTATATACGAAGATCGTATTGTCGGCATCTACGATCTCAGGGAAGTCGGTAAAGTGTCAGTAAACATTGTCGTGACAACGGAGTGAAATCATTATGGTCAAGGTAGATCGCAAGGAACTAGCAGGTGTACTAGCGTTTCTGGGCAAGGCCGTACCCGGTAAGTCAATTCTGCCTATCTTGCAAAGCATTAAAGTTGTGCTGGATGACAGCACACTAGAAATGCAAGCAAGCAACTTGGTAGTACATCTCACTAGAGAGATACCGACAGATGGCGATGACCAGTGGGAGACGTGCGTGCCATTTGAGACCCTGAAGGGTATTGTATCAGTTGACTCAGGCAACGAAGTGGGCCTATCTCTGAAAGGAGACAAGCTAACTGTCACTGTCGGCGCGGCCAAGTCCAACATCAAGTGCCTGCCAGCAGAAGAGTTCCCCTTGGTGGACACGTCGCAATACAAACGAGTCGCCACATTCGATGCTCAATATCTAAAGAAATATGTTGAGCGCGTGGCATGGGCGGCATATACTGGTGACGATCAGCCTAACAAGAACTCGGTCTACTTTGATGCCAGCAATGGGTCATTAGCTCTTGTCGCTCTGGACAGCATTGGACAGCTTGCTATGATTGAGACTGGGCATAAGATAGACGATCAATTCTCTTTCATCATGCCACTCAAGGCAACAGCGTGCCTGTCAGAACTATACGGACTGACCGACATCCTATTAGGGCAGAACCAAGTAGCATTCGTAGCATCGGATATGTCTGTCGTGTCACAGTTGGTAGACGGCGACTATTTTCCTTATAGGGATGTCATTAAAGCCGAATTCACCAGCAAGGCTGTGATGTACCAGACAGAGTTCGCCAATGCACTCAGACAGGCTGACGTGTTTGCTAAAGACGACGCGCACGTGGCCGAAATGATCGTTGACCCATTGGAGGCGCAAGTAATTGTCGGCTCACGCCTGACACAGATGGGTGATGGCAATACTCCCATCAAGTGTGTGTCTCTAGTGTCTGACGACAACTTCCCGATCCTATTCAATGCCAACTACATGACAAATGCCGTTAGCCATGCTGGGGCAAGGTTTAGCCTTAACATGAATGGGCCGTTAGTGTGGATCGTCATTAGGAGTGACCCGTTCGATGACGGCTGGACAGGACTGATAGTCCCAATGATCACGAAAGGAGCAGCGTGAAACTGTTTGCGATCAACCCATTAGGCTATATGCTACCATTGAACTTTATGGCAAGTGACAAAAAGAACTAGAGCATTGTTGGGAAGACACGTGGCATATACATTGTTGTGTTCAAATATAGGCTGGCAACCGACGAGGAATTAGCTGAGACTACCTATCAGTTACCCATGCCAGATTTTGGTGTGTAGTCTACTCGTTGTCATCGCTGAACTCAGCCAGATCATCCGCGAACTCACTGCCCCCTACTTTGGGGGCAATGCCTTTTTCTAGCTCTGAGAATAAGAATTTCAAGTAGTTGGTATGGCTGATAGTGAATTCCTTGCCACACTTGGCACACTTCGTCGTGAACGACCACGGCAACTCATATGCGAAGTGATACAAGATATGGCCCATACGCAGCTCGACTCTTGCCGGTAATTCTAAGCAATGTGGACATACAATAGCAACGGCCTGCTTGTAGATGAACTCTTTGGCCTCTTTGTGTAACTGTGGTAGATAGGTCTCTAGTTCTGACTCTTCTTCAGATACCCGACTCTTGCGATCCAGACCTAAAGAAGTGGCTAGCTGACGTGCCTCAGCCGACCATGCCTTAGACGAGTCCGATACCGCCTTGAGGTCTTGGGATGAGGCTGTCCCAATAAGCATATTGGCGGCCTTGCGGGTTGCCATCTCGCTTAACACCGACAGCTCAGCCAATGTTCGTATCTGGCGCTCATCGACTATGGTAATGGACGATGCCTCAATGTCACTACTGTATTGTTCGATAAGCACCTCTACCCTGCTATTAAATTCCTCTAGGGTAATTTCTAGGGATGGAGTCTTGACTTTCCTGCGCCCTGATGGTGTACGCTCGACTTCTTCATCTTCTAGTTCGTCCTCGTTGATCATGGCCTGTCTCCTGTATGGCATTGTACACCCAAATGCGACTCGTTACAATAACGAGTCCACAGCAATACTGCCGATAGTACCAATATGCCATTGGCGCAGACCGTATTGTATGGTATCGTGTATCCAGACTGGTACAGTCCTACAGGGTTCGTTGTTGGCATGTCAGCCTGCGGATTGTGCCAGTTCGCACTTTCGTAACGCAATCGTAACAGTACAAAATACCTATGGACGGTTTGCTAGAAGTTTGATAAGATAACATCAACAGCAACTAGGAGGACTGTTAAGCAGGCACTATACCAATTTTTGAAGTTGGATTGGCAAGTGTCTGTTTTTTCGTGTACGGAATAGGTATGAAAGGTGGTGAGCGTCATGTACACCTATACTGGCAGCGTGTATATGAACATGGACGTGGTAGTAGGACAGGCAGCGACTATTAGGCCAATCATGTCTGGAAATAGGCTCGGAGAAGTTGTGGTCGATATACCAGGCAAGACTCCACTCAGATACACCGACAAGGATGCCGAAGCCATTATGAAGTGTGTGATAGGGCGTACAATAGCCAATGGCAATGGTACTGGCAATCACAATGAACAAGATACTCCTGTAGCACCAAAACAGCATCGAGTCTCAGCCGAAGGGCGCAAGCGCATTTCCGAAGCGCAAGTGCGCCGACACGCAGAGGAACGGGCAAGAAAGGAGTCGGAGAAACTAGCGATAGCGTAGCCGTACAATTGGGTTTCACAGCACGGAAGGTCGGTCTATTAGGGCCGACTTTCTGTTTGTATAGGAGTACAGTACCATTGCGCTCGTTACATAACAGGCTTAGACTTATGGGACATACAAATATTGGCGGTGATAAGATGAAGCACATTGAGTCAATCCTGTTAGCGTGGCAAAAGATTACCCAATTGCTCGAACGGGTGCTAATAGATAACATATCGGCTACAGTTCCGTGGCTTGCGCCCATAGTGCCAGCGTGGATGGCCTATAGGAATATGACTACACACCTTGAGTTTCCGTGGTGGGTGGCATTACTGTGTGCAATTGCGGTCGAGTTTCTTGGTCTATCGGCGGTATCTACGGCGGTTAAATTCTGGCGTTTCAATGACGAGAAGCGCAAGATCGATAAGAACGCACCTGTCCTATTAGCGGCTATGGCTGGACTGTTCTATGTGGTGGTTATTCTCATTGTCAATGCCGTTTTGGACTTAAACCAGTCTATCGAGATTAAGGTGCTTGCTAAGGCGTTACTATCCCTGTTGGCGGCAGATGCCGCTGTGATTATCGTACTGCGATCTCAGCACCAAAACAAGTTAGCCGATATTGACAACGAGAAGAAGGCAAGGAAAGAAAAGTCTCATGAGTCCCATGAAGTCCCAGTTGAAGTGCCACACATTCTCATTGATACTTTTGAGTCCTACATGGAACTAAATGGCACTCGGAACGGGAATGGGCCGGTAAAGCCGGTGGAACTCATTGAGACCTACGGTGTGCCAAAATCAACAGCCTATAGGTGGTATCGGGAATATGTGGAACAAACTATCTAAATATGGCATTGGTGTTCTGATGGTGGTTTTCTTACTGGTAATTCTGAACATCAACCCCGACAACAAAACCGAAAACGACAAGCTGAACTGGTGGATATGGTTGTCTATCAAGCTGACGGCTGTGCTGTTTCTGGTTGCATCAGCTGGATGTAGTATCTACTGGATGCTGGCCCATGTCGAAGCATACCGGAAGGAACATGCTATCATGGAACACAATGGGCTGCTCTTTCAGGTGAATATGCCACGTATGATGGGCAGCCCGGAAGTAGAGCTGCTCAATCCGTCACAGTCTAAGACAGTGGAAATCATCGACCAGACACCAGTGGTCGATCCTACCGAGGCTGAGTATCAGACACTCTCTATTAAGTGGATCGTAGCATCAGCCGAAATGGACAGGACTATCGGCTTTAAGGGTAAGCAACTGCTCCCTGAGCGTGATGCTGTCTCTACTGGCATCTTCTCTGACCCTAACAAATGGCAGTCTGTTGGTGACTGGCTTGTGAAGAACTTCAATGTCATGAAGCAGGCAGGTATGGGCGCTCATTCTGGCACGTTCTGCTCTACTGGCACTACCCTACAGGACTTGATGGTATCTGTAGCACGCAACAAGCGGAAGTGGCAGATGTAGGCAAAAACCCATGATAGTCCATGATAGGGGCTAGATGTGGCGATAGGGATGATATGATAGTAGGCCACATATCATCCCTCAGACACACCTAACCCGGTGGGGGGATCGAGCCAAGTGTGACTTATTTCCCATTGAAGTTTGGTTGAATGTCCGTTACAATGCCAATATGAGCAGAACTATCTACTTGAGACTGGAAAACCACTGGCGCGTATGGCGCACTACCCTATCTACGCTGGTATCCATTACCCTGTTCGGTATCACCTTGTTCGGTATTCGTGTCGGTAAACCAGACGGACACTACTACATCGCCATTGAAGTCCTTAACTTCGAGGCGATGTTGCACCTATAAAGGAGACCACAATGACTAGGTATGTACCATCAGCACAAGACATGGTCAGGATCGATAACATCTTCATCTATCATACCCCTAAGGGAGATCAGTCTGATAGGTATGTGGCCCTGAGAGAGAAGGCCAAAGAACTTGCTGAGCTTATGCTGGCATCGTGCCCGCCAAGTCAAGAACTGTCACTTGCGATCACAAACCTTCAGACCGCAGTTTTTTATGCCAATGCGTCCATTGCCATCAACGAATAGGGTATGGACGAGCAAACCACTAAGGATGTGCATCATGCCACTTAACACCCCGATTCCAATTATTAGACTTGAAGTTGAGCACATGCACCATACTATGATGGTCGCCTTATCTGAGTATACGGCACAGTTAGATTCATATCTAAAAGATGCCTTAGATAAGTTCTGCACACCAGAAAACTTGCGACGCATTATCGAAGAGGAAGTCTATCGCACGTTAGATATTGTTATCAGAGAACAAGTGAAGAACTGGTTCTTATATGGCGATGGTAAGAAGGTTATCAAGCAGGCTGTAGAGCAAAAACTAAAAGATGGAACAACGTGGACGCCGCTGGATGACAGTAGATCATGAGCGGATATGTCTATCGCAGCGACCAGCCCTGCTGTGCTGGCAAGATACTGAAACTGCCATATCCAAATATTGATGGATAAAACGATCGTAGACCTTCTGAATGCAATACAAGAAGCTTTACCACAATACTGTGTTGAGTTTGTGAAGGTTTTCGGTAGCGGTAACTCATTCTTCGATATCGCAATCACAGATGGCGACATAGTGACCATTCGACAAGTCAAAGAATACGCATTTACAGACGATGGGCTAAGGCAGTACGTCAACAGCGTCATAAAATTGATGTTGAAGGCTGGCGGATGATGTACAACAGGCTATATCAGTGGTTAGTAAAGCGTTACATAAAGATCGAGGCGTGTGGTAAGTTGTTGGTTGTTAGCATCAAGGTCGAATGGTGGTCGCCATTATGGTGGCTTTTTGCACTTATGGATATTCCGAAAGACTTAACCATAAACAGTCCACAGCACGACTGACTTGCAATTATTCAGAGAAAGTAAGATAAAATGAGCAAAACCATGCTGAATGAAATTGTGCGTCAAATGAACAATCTGGAAGCACTCGACCAGAAGCCGGTTGCTGTCAAGATGAATCGGGCCACTTTCGACCGCATGGTGGCTGAGGCGAAGAAGGTTTATGCCCTGGAAGTCACTCAATTCGTCGTTGTGGGCCTAAAGGTGATGATCGATCCGGCTATTGCAGATGGTGTCGTGCGCGTACAGGAGGAATGGCAATGATTAAAACTGAAAAGCAGTAGGACTTAATGACTATTGTCCCACATTCCTATTGGTGGTATCCTAGTGTTACAGGCGGGGCGACTGGGAGGGATGCCAAATCCAAACTCCGAGAGAGACAGTCGCCCTGCCCACTACATAATAGCCCTGATAGCAGAGGTCGGCGGAGATACTACTATTGTGCGTATGGCCTATTGGCCCAACGCTAAGAAGGCCGGTATCAAGTACCCATTTCCACCATTTAAGGAGAAACCATGAAATTCGACCCTGACGGTAAACGCGAAGTCTATGCCATTGACCTGGATGGTACGCTCACTAACGGCGAACCCTTCTGGGAAACTACCCCCACCCCCAACCTTAATGCCATCGCTGGCGTCCGACAAATATACCAGTCCGGTAACATCGTTATCATCAGCACCGCCCGCCAGTGGGAGTACGCCCCAGAAACAGTAGGTTGGCTCATCGCTAATAAAGTGCCTTTCCACGGCATACTGATGAGTAAAGGCGGCGCTGACTATTATATAGACGACAAGGGAGTTAGCACGAATATACTAAATGGCCTTCGATGAATGGTTCGACTCAGAACACTTTAACATTAACACGCGCTGGTATCTTAAACTATCCTGGGACATCGCCATTGAGTATGCCGCCCAACTCGTCACTAACCGTCTGTCCGCATATCCTTTATCGGTATTCCCACAACCACCATACGGACAGCATGGCAATACCGTGGACTCTTGCTCCGCAGCAGCTATTCGCGCTACCCTGCCCGGCTTGGCCGCTGACATCCGCAACTTAAAGGATGACTAAATAATGGCCTATATCACTTAGACGATGGCTCCACCCTCTTTGAATGGATCGCCCCCAACCGCCGCTTCGGTATTACCCTAGAACTTAACCCCCATGACTCCGGCTGGTACTACATCCATAAAGACGGCACTACCGTAGATGACCCACTCCAACCAGAACTGCTGAAACGACTTATCCAACAGAAACTAACCCTTGATATTCTCCATGTCGGGGTGTATAATCCCCGCCGCTGAGGCACGATCCGAACGTCTGATGTAATAAACTAAAACCATTCTCTCAAGCCCCTACGGGCGGTCGTGCCTCAGCAACACACCGCAGATTCCCGTGGGGGCTTGCCTTTATATAGGAGACAAACAATGGATAACAAGATGTGTGGAAAGTGCAAACAAGAACTTGATGTTAGTTGCTTCTCTAAGTGCAAAAAGCAAAAGGATGGCCTGATGTATTGGTGTAAGGTGTGCATCAATACCCATACGGCTACCAGGCGCAAGCACTTGATTATAGACCACAACATCCCTTCTAAACAGTGTAACTTGTGTCATGAAGTGAAACCAAGAAGCCGGTTCTTCTCAAGTATAGTTTCAATGGACGGTATGGTAGCCTACTGCAAAGAGTGCTACCACGTCTGGAAGAATAACAAGGTCGTTAATAAACGTGGCATCCCGGGTACTATACACCCGCTAGAATGGAAGTCCGTGCTGTCCAAATACAGCCATACATGCCTGCGATGCGGTAGAACAAATATCCAACTTTCTATCGACCATATCGTACCCGTAAGTAATTCGCTCTGCACTAATACAATATCCAACGTCCAACCACTATGCCACTCCTGTAACTCATCCAAAAGATGCAAAATCATAGACTATAGATAGTTGCCCAGGTTTCTCAGATATATAATTTGCGAGAGTGGGCCTACCAACTACTATTGACATAACACACCACTAGAACATACGTGCTATAGGGGGAGTATACATAACATGAATGATTGTAATGATTGCTCAACGCTATGCGCAGCTCATAACGATACTCTATACTGATGCTGCCACACAGCCACACTGTAACGCACTGCGACATGCACAGCGCACTCACAGAATGCACTTGAAACAAGGTATATTTGAGGCACGTTGTAAGATCACTTACAACATTACGAATAACTACGTAATAGGCCGACATGGGATAGGATAGGTATCATGCCTCATTGCGCGTAGATATGATACACCCCCACATCTAGCCACAACAAGCATTGCAAACACCATATATAGCCATTCGCATAGAGAAAGAGTTTACAAATCGAGTTTTTTTATTAGTACTACCGTACTAACACAAACGATGTGAGGTGATCTATAATTGGCTTGCAAGTGAGAGACATACACGGAGAGACAGACACGGGGCACACCCACAGAATGCACTAAGTGAGTGGGCAACCGGACAGATAGAGACCATCACCCAACCCGCAGTATAAGACATCCCCTGAACACATCACCCCTCAAGGGGCTGGCAGATAAATAACCTGCAAGTGCAACAGCCCGACCCAACGAGTGATGACATAGGCAAAATACCACTACCATAAAGCGATATGCGCGCACTGCTGCAAGCAGATCGAAACTGGCGAAAGAAGAATGTGGACATCTGCGCAATACCTATCTAAGGCAAGCAGAACGAAGCAGACAGGCATAACCAGGGGCAAAGCAGCATCGTAGCATCGAATACGGGGCAGTGAGTGTGGGGGCAACACAGGATACGCTAAAGGTAATGTCCCTCTGTCTGTGCAGATAATCACAGGATATGTAGTACACTACTAATCAATACCCCCTATCGGGGTATGCGCTATCAGTCGGGAGATATGCCTAGCCTATGGGCACAACAGGCTATGCTCCCGCTACAACAGGCGCAAAACTGGCTTACTGGCTTGTGCCATAAACAAGCCAACGCAGCATAGCATCACTAGCACGGAACCATGATGCAAGCAAGGCATGGCGTGCTACTCGGTGTCCTCAAGGGCCATAACAAGCGGGTAAAAAGTACGTTAGTCAGATTAGACCCGTCACCCGTGTGATCACTGGTTTGAGGTTACCGAAACGGCATTAGCCACGACTAAAGTCACCTGGCAAAGGTGATCCCCACCAGGGGGTAGTGACAGTACTCATGAGTACATAATGCCACTAATAGCACATCTGTGCTAAAACTCTCTCGGAGGAATTGACATGAATCGCAATGATGAAAGTGGCTTCTGCGCAGTCTTGGTGGCAATCGCGTTGTTGTTTGTGGCAATCGCAATCCTGATTTCTGCACAGCAATTGACAGACCCATCAGGGGTTTCTATTCCCGGTGGGAGTGGGCTGAGTGAGTTCCTGAAGTTCTTCGGGCTGTAATAGCAAGCGCCGCAACCACATCTAGCCATTGCTTTTTGTTGCAATGCTTAGAAATCGTGTGCTCTGTCACATTAGGCCGTAAATGTGGGAGTGAGGGATTATGACAGCTTCTCAAGTGATGTCACTGGCATCTGTAGCAAACAGCCATAGCGATCTACAACATCTGTATGCCGTGCAGGTTCCACAGATTGGTTATGTTTTGCCTTGTTTTCGTGGCAGGAGTCGTTTCGACTTGAATGTTATTGACCTCGAATCCACTGGATCGGGGCGGTTTGTGGTTGAGGATTCATCGCATGATATATATCGTATTTCAGTTGTAATTGGCTGAAAGTGGAATATGAATCCTGAAACAGCATTGCGGGTTGCGGTTGCACTGTTTGCGGCTTATGATTGCAAGTCTGAGGTGGGAAAGCGTCGTCTTATGTCAATTGTGGCATATATCAGGGGAACCGATAGGAACGATGCAAGCATCGGTGATACTGATAGATGGGCACAATGCTGCAAGGTGGTAGCTGTGCTTACGCGGCGCATCTGGTCGGCTGTCGTGCCAGCAGCGCGCAAGATAACATAACGATTGGTATCAGGTCGGTCAGGGTAATGGACTGGCGACTTGACAATAACGGAGGCTACAGTGAACAAAACGGTAAGACGTGAGCTTATCGTAAAGACTGCCAACGACATGATTATGGCGATCACTCGTCGGCCCGACCTGTCAAAGGCACAAAAAGACGAGAAGAGGGCATCTATTTTCGTGACGGCATCGGAAATTCTGCTTGTGGGCAATTCTTATGTCGGGTTTGGGTGGATTCGTGGACTTGGCATAAGTGAGCAGTGGTACACGGATGGAATGCCGGGCTTGTCGTCATCGGGTGAAGATGGCGTCTACATGCTCGATGATTGGGCACGATTCCTGTACTAATCAAGGGGTGTACCATGTGGCGCTTATGGCCGATCTTAGCCAGCATCGACGCGACGATAACGATTGTTGGGTTGTCGCGTGGTTGGGGCGATGAGGCCAACGGAATTTGGCGATATGTGATCGACCATGCTGGGCTAGTCGGATTTGCGGCAGTGTACGCCGTGTTTGTGGCGGTTGTCGTGTCATTAGGCGAGCGATTTGCAACGATAAGGCGCTTGCAGTCGGTTGGAGCAATACTAGCGGCCGGGTGTATCATAGGATGGGTGCACCTGGCAATCACATTTGGAGGGTAGGATGGCAACCGTTAGGATCGACTATTACGGCATGTCGGGCGAAGGGCATACCGGGCGGCGCATAACCCCCGGTATGCCCAATCAAACACACGAAACGAGGACAAAATGAGCGGATGGGGAAAACTGCAAGAAGATACAAAACGCGATTTGAGGACGTGGTTTAACTCCGAACCGGACTACGCCGATATGACGTGCCTATCCCGGTTATACCTTACTGGGCGATTTAAGGCGTGGGACTGCCCGGAATGTGGCGAACGGGTGTACTGGGGCAGTCCTATAAACTGGGATAACTTTCAGGGGGTGTGTCAAGCGGATTATACAAGCTATCCTGGCGATTTGGAGAAGTACACGCCAGAATACAACGAGCAAATGTGCGACAGTGTAGATTACAACACGCCAGAAGTGCGCACACTGGTAGCCGAGTTGACGAGTATTGGATATAACGTGCGGCTATGCCAGCGGCTTAACAGGCCGTTTGGCGGGTGGGCGAAGTAACAAAACACAAAGGAGAATCATGTCACAAGTGAGAATCAACAAAGTGCTGGCAACGGGTGGCACGCCAGCATATCATGAGGAAACATGCCACTACCAGGACTGGTCGAGTGAGATTGTCCGTGTACCGGACGATCTGCCAGAGGAAATGATCGTAGTTGATTACGATGCGCCAGTGATTGACGGCGCGGCGTGGTCAATGAATGTGTGGGGCTTTGGTCATCCGCCAGAGGGACGGCAGTTGTACCGGTACGCCGGGAACTTGTCCAGTATTAGGGCCGAAATCTTCATGGGCCCGAAGGGAAGTTGACATAACCCAGTGTGGCAGGATGTACGCCGGGCGGGTATGTCCGCAGTGCAAGGGCAAGCCCGTAACGCGAGTTGAAACGTGGTACGAGGGTGAACAAAAGAAAGTGAGGGCATAGCATGAAAAAGTTTAATCTAAATACGTGGGAGTTTGGCCTGATTGTGGGCCGTAGGGGATACATTGTTACTGAGACTGACTTCTGCCATATCGTATACGACCTATACGATACGGCTGGTCTGCGTTGTGGCTTTGGGCAAGAAGACTTTCGCCAGCTTGCGCTAGATGAGTTAAATGCAATGTCTACTCCCGTGGCGGTGTCTGACTTCGGCCACTACTGGGGTGTCAAGTGGCGAGTTCGTGACAACTATCAGGGGCTACTGATGTCGATGGCTGATATTGAGGCTGATACAAGCGGTATGCCGAAATGGGGTGATAAGGACAAGGAGGCTGATCATGAAACAGAATATGATCTACTACTCGCCCGATATGACATTGGCAATTGAGTGGCCTGACGACAAGGGATGGTATCTGCGCGATGTACCTTACTTGGGCCGGGTCGATCCAAGCGTGATCAGAGACCACCTAACAAATGATGAGGTCACAAGTATAGTGCGCGTGTGGATGACGGTAGTACACTGAGAGCAACAAACACACATGAGGCCAGCAATGAAGAAGATAACCGACCCGCTCACGTGGGTCACTGAAGCAACCGAAAAGCCGTCGAAGGACAAGCGCAAGCGCAAAGCACAACGCCAGGCGCTATTGACTGCCCATGTCAAGGGCAATGTGACGTTTGGGCTTGACGGGCATCGTGTCCACCTGGTAAATGACGTATTGCCAATCGGGGATGAAATTAAGCCTGTTGACGTGGCTTTGCAAGTTGTGTCTCGCGCCAAGTCAGGTACTATCATGGGCCGCATTAGCAAGTATCACTTGCTCAAGGCTGCTGAAGTGTGTGGAGTGTTTGCCAAACATTCCATGAATATCATGAAAATGACGCTCAATGGCACGTGGAGTTGTACCAGCGCGTCGGCAGAGTTCGGATCGACAAACGTTACCATTGAAAACGGGGATAGCTGGTATGTCAAGTGGGTATTTGCCAAGTCGCCAGCGGAGTACAGGCGCATTGTAAAAACACTTGGATGCACCGAAAACTACGACAACGCGCTAATTACCAGCAAGGTGGTCTACGACCACACCGGGGCTGACATCTGCATCGCGGTAGATTACAAGTACCTTATTGAGGCGCTTGAGGGCTTACCAGAGATCATTGAATATCGGATGACCGATCCCGACACCGCCTTTTATCTCGCCGGGGAAGTTGACGGCGTGCTACGGGAAGCGGTGATCATGCCGATCCATTTGGGGAATGACTGACATGAATCATCACTGGAAAGTATGGACTGAGGACGATGCCGGGAACGAGACGGAAGTGTTGTGCGAAGGCAGTCATGCCAAGTGCCTGAGCTATTACAAGCAGCATGGCGGTGAACGCGCCGGGCTGCATTTGGGATATGAGGTGTGACATGGTGAAAAAGAACATGCGCACGCACGAGAAGTTTGCCATCGAGTGGGTCAAACACAACTACGGTCGTAAGTGGAAGTCGCGCCTGACGATGGATGCTGATCATTTGCCAGTTCACTACAGGCTGTTTCACTGGTATCCATTTGGCCGACAAGATTGGAACTTGTATATCCATTACGCCAGGGTGTACCTGGCGCGCACGACAGACTATTTGTACCAGACTGCTCCTAAAGGATGGTTGGTACAGGTATCGGAGGTGTGACATGGGAAAACAATATACGCCAGCTAATGAACGGCTCACGCTCGGAGAGTTGCGAGACTTTCTAGCCAGACAGACCAATCTACCCGACAGCACTCCGGTAGTCATGTTTTTAGATCGTGATGACAATAAATGCTGTCAAGTATATGCTGTTCGGGCATGGACTGGCAACAAGGCTAATATCACACTATTGCCTGGTCATGATATTGAGGTGTGACATGGACAACTACTTACTGTATGCACTACGTCAGTATGGAGTACGCTTGACCTGTGGCGACAAGTGGCTGGTTCTGAATTACGCATCGCCAGTTGACGCGCCAGAGTACATTGTATACTGGCGTCCCTATGCCGCAAAAAAGACTAAGGTGTGCTATCAGGGTGCTTCTGCGGAAGACGCTGTTAATATCCTGGTGCGATAGTCCTAAAGGAGAGCAATGAACAACGAACAACTACACAAGTTTTGGGATACGCCTGGCGGAACGATCTACGAGATCGCCATCGGTAATTCATACGACGGTGGTGAACAGGGAAAGGAAGATTGTCGAATTGCAGATAATCTTAGTCACTGGCTGAAGCGCCGAATTACCAGCAATAAACAGATGGTATTTGTCTCTGTCAGTACCGTTCTTACGCGCGATATATCTATTGCGCTGATCCGTCAGGGCATTGCTGATATTGTCGAGAATGTGTATATTCTGAATCGGAACACAGGTAAATACATGCCACGATGGAGAAAATAATATGCCCCATCTGTGATATGCACGTTGATCTGATGGTTGGAATCGTGGCAAGTATTGTAACTGGCTTGCCTGTAATAGAGGTTGCATTAGTTTGCACAAACCCAGAGTGCGAGTATGAGGCATTCACATACCTCCATCAAAGCGGGATGTCCGAGCTGGAAGTCGGGCAATAGCCCTAAAGTCCCATTGTTTTGTGTGCCAGCTCGTGCTATGCTGGTAGCCAATAAAGGGGTGTACGGATGACGACACTTGACGAGTTGGCAAAGGACATTGGAAACAAGACTATGAAGGCCATCATTGTCCTATCGGACTTCGGCTATACCACCAGGGACTATCGTGAGGTGATGGTACGATGGGGTGTGGTGGGCTATGAGCTGAACGGCCATTGGGTAAGAGTTATGGACGGCGATGTGCTGAAAACATTCGCCGGGGAAAGGATCGAGGTGACGAATGGACGGTAACATTCAAGGGCTAATCGAGCGCATGGCTGGTGTTCGTGAAATTCTTGAAATCGGTCTGCCAATGCCCTTCGTCATGACCTATGGCACTTTTGAGGTCAGACGAGCAACGCGGTAGCACACAGTCTAGCCAGCCCGAACCCGTTAGGGCGGATTCGGTAGCGATACCGACATAGAGTGTAGAACGCTCGAAGGTGACGGTCGTCGTAGACCCACCGCTGGCTAGGCTGTACCAATAAAGGAGAGCAATGAACGACAAACAACTTACCGAGCGTACTGAGTTCATCCGAGGAGAATACTGTGAATGCGGACATCAACATGCTATCCGTGCGTTTTACACACCGGACGGCACACTGGGTCGCCAAGAGCCAATGATATGGGAGTCTGTTGTCAAGTCTACGTACAAGAGCTGCCCGAAATGTGGACGGTCTGTAATAGAGGAGAAGCCATGAACGACAAACAAATGTACAAAATTATCAACAACTATGTCTTGGGGAAGTATCCAGATCGAGGATCGGAGTGACTAATGAGCAATCTTATTAAGAGGGTGAATCAAATTGAATGGCACAGGAATGGCATTTGTGGTGTTGGTTTCTATGCTATCCTGTTCGAGACGACCGACAATGAGTTGATGGTCGCCAGTCTATATGAAGATACGGGATACTGCTCCGTATTGAGAGTAGATGATCTGTCGGATGTTGACAAAGGCGTGACATTTGGTATTAACTCATGGCGTGGTGACAACTACGAGACAGAACTTCGTGAAGCAGTCAAACGCCAGAAGTCAACCAATCGTATTGGCATATTCAGCATACCAGTAATTTGACAGCCTAGCCAGCCCGATCCAATTATGGCGGACACGACAGAACAGTGTCGTCAATACCGTGCAACACGCGGGAGGCCGGAGTCGCCATAGACCCGGCGCTGGATAGGCTGTACCAATAAAGGAGACAAGATGGACGAGTATCAAAACATTCATACTGGGGAAGTTGTACACATTGTCAATATAGAGCGTGTCGTCAATATTCCACCCATTCTTGTTTATGAATTGAGTGACGGTGGAAGGTGGAATATTGACGAGTTTCGCAAAAACTGGCGACCGTACAATACAGAAGCCAAAGTCTCACATTCACAACCCAGCATCAAAGGAGATAAGATGGAAGCCATTCGAGAAGAAGACAACGTATATTACAACAAAGGTGGTGGCTATGCAATGTGGTTCAAGCATGGCATCTGGAAAATGATGTACTGTGCGATGAGATTTAGCCTAATTGGAGCCACATCAATCAGATGGGAAGTGTCACAAGACGAAGCCGACCGAATCATTCAAGAATGGTACACGAAATCTCCTAGTCCACAGCCAGACTGAATTATAGCAATACTTTCTGGGGATAACGCTAATGTGCAAATGGTCTGGATACACAATTGGGAAGTCATACACATTGGTAAACAACAGCGGTGTAATGTGTGACCAGTGTGGCGGTGCAGCATTTCGTCCAGGAGATATGTTCATATTGACGTATAATGGTCATGAGCAATTGCGTCGATACGGGCTGTGCGACAAATTCACATATACGCACTGTCACAGATGTGTAACTTGTGGCCGCGAATTATACATTTGGTATGATCCGTGTGGTGGTATCTCTAGCAGCCTGTTTGACAGTGAGAGCGTTAGTCAAGATACCGAGCTTGTAATAAGAGGACACTAATGGCGCTGCAAACCAGACCGGAGACGCTTGATGCCTATATCGGTCATCCCGATATGAAGGCGAACATCAAGACACTGTTAGACGCTGCTAAGACGCGCCAGTTACCGGCCACTCATGCGCTGATGTATGGGCCAGCCGGTACGGGCAAAACTACCATTGCGCGCATCGTTGCTAACGAGATGGGCGCTAACCTGAAAACGGGTATCGGGCCTGCCTATAGAACTGTGCCAGACATCATTCCATTGCTGATGTCCATTAGGCAGGGTGACGTGCTGTTTATTGACGAGATTCACGCCCTGCCGCGATTGGTTGAAGAAGTCCTGTACACAGCAATGGAAGACGGCGTGATTGACGTGGTGTTCGGTGACATTATGCCGTACACCATGCGAGTGCCCATTCCTGCCTTTACGATGCTAGGCGCAACGACCCGACTAGGGAAGATGTCACAACCGCTTCGGGATAGGTTTAAGGCCGTTTTGCGCCTTAACTACTACACCGATACGGAATTGGCCGAAATAATCACCCAGACGGGCGTTGTAGCCACGCCAGACGGCATTGCAGAGATTGCACGGCGCGGACGTGGCACTCCGCGAGTGGTTCTTAACCTATTGTCTAGGGTGAGTGACTATGCACTGGCAAATGGCTTGCTAATAGATGCCGAAACAGCATCAAAGGCGCTAGACGCTATCGGGGTTGACAAAGTTGGCTTGGATAGCAACGACCGGCGCTTCCTAAAAGTATTGGCTAATCGTTTTGGTGGTGGGCCAGCCGGTATTGACGCTATCTCGTCGGTGATGAACGAAGAACGAGATACCGTAGAGGACGTGATCGAACCATTCTTGTTGTGGAAGGGAATGATCGAACGAACGCCACGCGGACGGGTGTTGACTGTAACTGGCTATCAGCATTTGGGCATGGCCGTGCCAGAACGCAAAGAAACGGTGGTAATGTAATGGCTGACAACACACCCTGGACGGTATACTGGGCATGGGCGACCAGTGCTGGGTCAGAGCTGGTCAAAAAGACGGCCAGAGCTATTGAAGATTCTGTCAGTCATGCTGCGCTAGAAGTAGTAGTTGAACGCCTGTCAGGAGCGCCGATAGACGTTAAGGAATCATTGTGGAGTCTATGGGCTAGGAATGCTGACATTTCGGGCTATACAGGCTTTGACATTGTTGGACAACTCGACAATGAGCCAGTCAATGTCAAATACTCCATCCTGGCGCAGTGGGTGCAGCAAGTTGACTTGTCCAAGTATGGCCTGCCCGAAGTCAAAGTGGCTACACGGGCGCTAAACACCTATGCCGAACGACTGACGCTATGGCAGAGGTGGGTAGCGCAAGCAGACTTGCGAGTATATGACTTGGAAGACTTCGTGAAGGGCATCAAAGAGCAGAATCCAACCATCAAAGAGATTTGCATGGTTGGCTATCTTAGGCAAAACAACTGCAATGTCTACCCTGCCAAAACGCTAACCAGGGTGTTGGATAGCCTGCCAAAGAATGTTAGTGCCGTCATGCGCGAGTTTGCACATGCTGACGCACCTGCTGGATATGTACACGTATGGCGGTCAGTAACAGCAACGACGCCGGAAGAAGCAGTACGGGACTATCTACGTCATGCGCAGAAGCGCGTGAACGTATTTTCCGACCTTCAGGTACAGCGGTACTCTAACGGCGCTGGTTGGGCCGTATTTGAGCCGAAAGGGGCATGATGAGCAAACTGACTGATGAACTTGCTAAAACAAGCCAGTGGTGGTAAATGAACTACCAGAACATTTCGGGCTACACATTTGTCGGATGGTCAACGCTGGCAACGGCTGACGAGGCCATTGCAAACTTCGCCAATAAACTATTACAGCGCGGGCTTGTGGTAGACAAGTCTGATCTGCTGGCGATGACGCCAGAACACATTCCATATCAGGTGGTCAGATGGGAAGTACACCGAAAGATAGCGCCATGAATCGCTACGTCTACAGTCGTCAAATGAGCAATATCTACCTTGACGATAAATGGAATATCGTTCACACCGGGCGCAGGCCGAAAGAATGGGTGTACTGTGGGCTGGTGTGGCTAGGAGATGCGCGGGTCAATAAGTGGGACACGCAACCCGGTAAAGATAAGAAAGATAAGGTGACATCATGAGTCAATGGACACACGTTGCAGGCTGTATCAGAATTGACGATCTGTTTAATGATACAGCTTCAAAGATCAAGGCGCAATTTGGTATCACTTGCACCTTTGACGACGGCGAGGATGCTTTGGACAAGTGTAATGTGCCGTGCGGATCAGAAGGATCGATTCAGTACAGAATTGAACACACTGGTAGTCCATACTCGCTGTCTTGGGGTCTGGTATCCATCTGGGGCGACTTACGTGACTACAATGACGCCACTGCCATTTACGAATGGATCAAAAAGGCATGTGATGGTCTTATGATCCGATCATGTGCTGTAAAGGTAGACGTAGAAGGTGGAAATTCATACATTATCCATGATAACGAGTATGGAGGAGGCATTGTCATGGATACCATTATAGCGGTAACACCATGAAGGTGACGGCGCATGTCAATGGCTCTTATAGCTTGCTAATGACAAGCGAAGAGCTTAAAGCATTTGGGATCACTGGCAAGAAACACCTGAAGTCATTGGCGATGGGTGAGGACATTGCTAACGGGCATCGTGTTTACTACTTCTACGGGAGTAACTCGCTAGAACTTGCGCTAGAAGCAGGCCGATTCTATGGGTTGCTGGTGGAGCGATGAACGTATCGGTATCAGGCTGTAGGTATCTGGTGATAACACCTGCTGGTGCGCGCTATTATGTGTCTAAGGACAAGGCGTGTACATGCCAGAAGAACAGCTGCACACACATTGACGCCGTATCGCTGTATTTGAAGATGAAGGGCGCTAAGGCCAAGACGCCAGAGCCATTGCCAACCCTGCAACAGCGGGCCGACTACATTCGATCCCTACGGCGCAATGTCATTGACAGCCAGCAACTCAGTCTGATGGCACAGTACATTCTTGAAGTGTTACACATAGGCGAGTCACAACAAGAACGACTGGCCTTTTGTAAGAAGTGGGAACTGCGCTACCAATGGGTGACAGGCGACTTACAGCCAAGACTACTGTAGTCCACAAGTACCATAGACTTCTATCCCAAATGGACTTAGACTGTAGTCAAATCACAAGGAGGTACCACAGTGGGCAATGTTATTGACGGCATCAAACTCATTCGACATACGGGTGGTGGTGTAAATGAACCAGATGACACGATCTATCCATTCTTGCTGGAAGTAGTGTTACAGCCACCGGCGCTAATGGCTGTCGGGTTTGCGATGTTGTATGGCAACGAAGAAATTGTTGTACGCGGCATGACCCGGAAGGCGCTTGAGGAGTTCGTTGACATGAACCACTTCCAGAACATCGGGCGTCTAATTAGCTGTACTATCTACGATGCACAAAATCAGCCTGTAGTCCAATACGGCAGGTGCTAAGATGTACCGACAACGACGCTGGAATAAACCCGAACCCAGAGCAGTCATTCGTGCTGAGAATGGCGTGCTAGTGCTGGACGCCTCCTATGACGAGGCATTGATAGCATGGCTGAAGGCAATTCCCACATCTGACCGTTCTGGTGACAAGATCGACGGCAAGTTCCTGTGGTATATCGACCCCAAGCATGGGACTGCCCTACAGGGCGCGATCCAGCGGTATATGGGCCTGACAGTGGCATTACCTGCCGTTTCGACTGTAGAAGCACCCCAGAGCGTCCAGGCGTTCCAGGTGCGCTATCTGGGTGGTGCGTATGCTAGGGGTGCTGAAGAACGCACGGCATCGGGCTGGGTGGGTAGCCAGCAAGACGGCAAGTGGCTACTGATCTTCGGTGAAACGGCCCTGCGCAAGTGGTTCGGAGAACACGACGCTAGACCGGGGGATATGCTCAATCATTATGGTGTGTTGGGTGTGGCGTCTACGGTGGATATGGACGCTATTAGGAAAGCCTATAGGAAAATGGCTGTTATCTGGCATCCCGACCGCAACCACGATCCAGATGCCCAAAAGCAGTTTATCGCTATCCAGAAGGCATACGAGGTGTTGTATGATGACATCAAACGCCAGAAGTACGATTCCGGGTTGCAGCTACAGGCCAGTATTGGTGGTGAGCGCAAGAGTACCGATAATGTGTACTTCTCGCCACTTCGGTGTGGCGTTATCACTGCTACCGTCAAACCTATTACAGGAAACCGATATATGGTTATCGGTATCAGTAAGTGGGATGACATCGTTGAGGCAGGTCGGATGTTAGTACCGACGTGGGAAAAAGGCGCTAAGATGTTCCTAGAGCAGTGGGTGGAGGTTGTACGATGAATATTCACAAGGGCACGGAACTTCCGGTGTCCAACGGCATGAAACTTGTACTAATAAGACTTGGGGCTATCGGGAGATACTGGAAGATTGTTGAGTTCTCTGGCGGATGGATTCTTGAAGGACATCCCTATGAGAATCTTGATGATGATGAAATTGAGGTGCTGGGATGGACAGAGCTTCCGAGCATTGAGGTTGTACAATGAGCGATAACATTTCCCTACAAGTGGTAACTGGTAGCCTACAAGACATCGTACAGTCCAAGCACACCAGTCTAGCCGATGCCTTCGTGGACGTGGACGCCGTGATCCTGATAGATGAGTCAGGCAGCATGGCCGCTACCGATAGTCGGGGCGGTAAGTCGCGTTTTAGTGTTGCCTGTGAGGAACTAGCTAACTTGCAGAAGTCCCAACCGGGTAAGTTCGCTGTGATCGGGTTCAGCACGGAAGTCGTTCCACATATTGGTGGTGTTCCGATCTATCAGTCTGGTGGCACAGATATGGCTAGAGCATTGAACTACGCCAAGATGTTCGATGTGCCAACCATGCAGATATTCATGGTATCAGACGGTGAACCAAATAGCGAGGAACAGACAATTGAAGTGGCTAAAACATACAAGCACGCCAATATTTTGACTATCTTCGTTGGGCCTGAAACCGACAGAGGCGGACGAGATTTCTTGGCAAAATTGGCGGCTGTCCGTGGTGGAAAAACCACTACGGCTGACCGTGTGATGGAGTTGTCTGAGAAGGTACAAACCCTGATGTTGGAAGGAGTACGAGCATGAAAAGCACTACCGAAAGAGAAGACAGAGACTTTGCCAACAAGGTGATTGATGATGGAGTAGCCGATGACATCATCCAAGATATTAGGGCTATATTGGCCCGCGACAGCTCTTGGGTGCTGGAATGGGTTGTTACTAATTTCGACCCGGAGGATGTTTACGACGATGATGCGCTGGGTGCGTGGGCCGGAAAATACGGGTACAGAAAATTACCACAAGAGCGTATCATTGATAACAAGATCGAATTGGGCGGCCTCGAGTTCATTAACATCCCGGCTGGTAAGTTCCTCATGGGCAGCAAGGATGACAACAACCTGGCTTATGATGCTGAGAAACCGCAGCACACGGTCGAAATTCCGTATGATTACTGGATCGCGCGCTACGAAGTGACGAACGACCAATTTGCGAAGTTCGTCGAGGCGGCAAAGTACAAATTCGATCAAGGCAAATGGCAAGACAAATCCGATCATCCGGTTGTGAATGTGACGTGGCATGATGCGATGGCCTATTCCAAGTGGCTGAATGAAACGTTGCGCGCTGAATTGGGCGATCAGGTTGTGCGCCTGCCGACCGAGGCCGAATGGGAAAAGGCCGCGCGTGGCGAATATGGCAACGAGTGGCCGTGGGGCAATGAGTTCGATCCGAAGAAGTGCAACTCAAGTGAGGGTGGCAAGCAGGGCACGACGCCTGTCAATGCGTATTCACCACAGGGCGATAGTCCCTATGGCGTGAGCGACATGGTGGGCAATGTGTGGGAGTGGACTTATTCGCTGCGGAAGTCATATCCATACAAAGTGGATGATGGCCGTGAGAGCGAGACGGATTCAGGGGTGCGGGTGGTGCGCGGCGGTTCCTGGTTCAATGGGGCCTCGGTCGCTCGGTGTACGTGCCGTAACAGGGACACGCCCGTTCTTCGTAACTTCGGTCTGGGGTTTCGCTGCGTCCTCCGGCTTTTATAGCCTGATCTGCTGGTTTCTGATCTGCTGTGTTAATAATGAGGCTTATCCATACCATAACACTAGAAGGAGTGCGTACATGAAGTATTTGTTGTATCAGCATGGAGAACACGAATTTACGGTATTGACGCCGCGCAGTGACACCCGCACTGGCGTATTCGTATCGGATGTTAATGCCAATACGCCGGAACATGCTGTAGAGAAGTTCCTAAAGAACGGCACGAAGAACAGGTGGAGTGTCGGCAGAGCACAATTGGTAGCACGTGAAGTGTGGCGCGTGTCGTACAGTCGCTAGTCTGGCTGTGGACTGGGTTATGTCTACTCTTTTATGGGTGTGATATGTCTAAATGCAATGAAGTGGTCATGGTGATAGACGATACGCCAGTCATTACCAACAAGGGCATTCGTGGTCTGTGCGATGCACTGTCACAATAGAGATGACTCGTAAAGGACAAGTCAACGAGTTCTGGCACGTCGCCAGTCTGATCACTGACAGGCTGTGCCAGAACAACACCAATCCAGACAATCGGGAGCGTATCTTCAAGATAACGCTCGGTCAGTTGTCACGGTTGTGTGGTAGCAAGGCTAAAGTCAAATATGACTTGGCACTGGTCTATCTCTCATGGGAAGCACTGGCAGATAAGGCCATAAAGGAAGAATGGGGCGACATCCCATCAGTGTTGGCAGTTATCAGGTCGTATCCCAAGACAGCGCCAGCATGGATCGAGGCATGGCCTCAAAGTGTCGTGGACAACATTGAGCCGTGGTATGAATCATTGGCGCATGATACGTATGTGCGCAAGTATGCACCAATACTACGGCTGACGGGCTGGACGTACAAATGGCAGTCTGATACGGCGCAGTTTGATGGGAGCAGGCTGACATTTGACGAAGTGCGGGAGTTAGGACTACTAGGAGAATAAAAATGTTATTTAAGCGCAAAGAATGGGTGACTCTGGTTACAACTGACGCCTTTTTAGAGCTGACAAATGGGTTGGGGCTCAAAAGAACAGTAACAGGCATTATTGCCATTCAAGAAGACAAGGGCAATGGTAAAAGGCGAGCCATATTCAAGAATCTCAACCGGCAGTACGTTTTGGACTATGACTACGCTCTACATTTTATTAAAGAGCAGGGCGTTACAATACCAGAGGGCAAATAATAACATGATTTCCGATATGGTATTCGAGAAGAGCAAGAAGTACCGCCAGCATGAGATACTGGTCACTATCGGTGACTACACTGAAGTGGACTACACTGGACAAGTTGACGGCTATCCACTTATGATCATTAAGCGCGACACCTATCAGTGGCGCTTCATTCGTATCAGGAAAGACCAGTACGAGTTGTTATCAGAGGGTAATGGCTACTATGCCAGTCAGTGACTTGCAGTTGCATGGCATATACACGATGGATCGGGTCATGCTGTATGTGGACGAGTTCAAGAGCATTGCGCCGGTACAGCGCAGTGCAGGGTATCGGCGTCATACCTTCATTCGGGTTGAAACCGGAACGTGTGAGCTGATCTTCAAATATAACCGAGATGGACTGTTTGAGCTTATCGAGAACAACCCGATATGGTAGGTACTAAAGTCCCATTGTGCTGAACATAACTTGCTGGTAAGATTTTGGTATGAATGATACAGTAAAATGCAAGGTGTGTGGGAACGTTGCCGAATACGCTAATGCGACGTTCATCAGCAAAGGCGTGCGATACGATATTTATTATTGCAAGGAAGGCCATGATGTTCTTGTCGAGGAACAGACAGGCAAAGTCGTCAGCACCGCCAAAACAATCAGAAAGAATCAACGCTGAATGTCGGTATCGGCCTGAAACACTGGACGGATACCGATATGTGTTGCGAGTGTCAGAAGTGTTGTCCATAGATACATCGCAATCACATATTACCATCGTTCATACCACTTATGGTGCTTTGTTAATGTACAAAGACACCGATAGGGAATTGCAGCAATTGGCGCGAGAGTGGCAAAGCTGGGTGGACGACGGTCGGCGTGAGCGCGAGTTGTATTACAACTTCAGAGATCAGACGGGCGGGAAACGTCCATAATGGCACACGTGCAGGTCATCCAGAATCAAGAGACGGGTGACTATCTTCAGTACATGATCCACGACGATGCTCCCAAATGGACGACCAACATCGAGCGTGCGTTTCGGTATTATAGCGACAGTGAAGACCTGAAACAGATGCACTTAAGGCTGTGTCGCAAGCAGATAGGCAAAGACAGTGTGAAAGCTGTGGACTACAGGAGACAACTGTGAAATTCTTATCGAACATACACGATCCGAGAGATAAAGAGGATGCTAATATGAATTTGGCTCGCAAATTTGGCGAGTCCACAGAAGTGGCATGGGAATATTACAAGAATTGGCTAAAAGGTAAGGTCATCGGCAGGCCACAGCCGTCTGCCACTCGTACCGTAGAAGAGCTGGAAGAACTGGGGCTTGTTGGTGTATATGACCCGGAATAATGAGGATAGAATGAAATATCCAGAACGAATCTTCAGTGGTGACTATAGCGTCAATATGTGGGATGGCATCAATAGCGCCAAGACGATAGCCGACCTGCGCAGGGCGTTGTACTTCGTGTGTTGTCGGCTGCAAGAACTGGAAGCGAAACTAGCTGTTGAGAACGAACGTCCCAAGACGCGCAAGACGCCGAAGACTAGAAAGTAGTCTGGCTGTGGACTGGGTTATGTTAAGTGCGCTCGTGGCGCACTTTTTGTTACTCGACGTAACACTTGACAGGTTCTTACAACAAGTGGTAAAATGGAGGTATGCAGATTATGAGCGACTTTATCACCATCAAGGTCAAAAACAGAGTACGTGAAGCTTTACGAGAGGTGTCTGACATATCTCAAGAGAACTTCAGCGACATTTTGCTACGACTGCTTGAGCCGGAAGTGTCACGTGTCAAGCCGATAGCCAAGAAGGTCAAAGAGGTTCGAGCCGAATACAAAGTCCATTCGGATAAATAAACACGAAGAGGACGCTAGTCACGTCCTCTTGTGGGGGCTGGGCCGATGACGATATGAAGGCATACATCTTCGAGGCGGCAATGGAAGCATTCTTTGGAGAGCGCGTGTTTGAGTATATCAATGCAATGACGCGGTAGCATGTTGCAGGTATTTTGAGTGACATGCTGTGTGGAAGCGATTTTCGCTTTTAGGTACTAAAGTCTTATGGACTTTGACTTTGTTCGTGGTATGCTAGTAATGGAGGCTGACAGTGGCAGACGCTAAAGTTGTTATTATAGATACACTAAACCGCGAGAACGCGCTGAATCTACAGCAGATACTCAACTTAGAGGACTTGCTGTACGAAACACGCATTTTAGATAAGGACGATGGTTCACCATGTTGGTGTACTATGGATCACCATGACTCTATGTGCTGGAAAGCAAGAGAAGCCACCAAGAGACTGTGGAGTAAGTAGCCACGACTACTCAGTTAGCCCTATTTGGGCCTTCCATCTCATACTGCGATAAGTGTGGACGCCTGTTATCCAACCCGATCAGCGTCCAGCTGCACAAAGGGCCTATCTGTCGAAGAAAGGACATATTCAAAATGATTACAGATACACAAGATATTTGTGACATCCATTTGACTGATTCATTAGATGACGGCATTATCATTACCCGTATGAACGGGAAGGTGGCTACTAATGTGCCGCATTTAATGGTTCATCATAGCCTCACGGGGTTTGAGTTCGGATATGGGGGCAGCGGCCCAGCCGACTTAGCACTAAACTGTGTCGAGATTATCCTGAATAGGATGGCTTATCAGGGCAAGCGTATCAAGTGTCATGATGGCAATTGTTGGGACTTGGCATGGACATTTCACCAAGATTTCAAACGCACATTCATTGCCACGCTAGATCATGACGCTGGAGGAGTTATTCCCTACGAAGTAGCCGAACAGTGGGTAATAGATGCTATGGAGACACAACATGAGTGACATCATTAAGTGTGCTTGTGGTAGCAACAATTGCCGCGTAGGTATCCACTTCGATACCAGCGAAGGGTATATCATGCTGGTATGGCACGGCAAGTTTGGTGAAGAGGAAACCATGTTGTTCGGCTCACATACCCTAATGGCTCTATCAGAGGATATTGACAACATACTGTGCAATATAGTGATTGCCAACGACCCCGACGGGATGGACGAGCAACAAGATGCTGTACCGGAAAGGCTGAGGGACGAAGTATGACCACCTTACGAGACACATGGCGCGAAGTCGTATTGGATGCTGTAGCCAACAGCCAAGACCCGGTGGAGGCGCTATATGACTACCGGCAGGAGAAGGACGACATCCATGTGACTCATGAAGGATGTCGGCTCATTGTGGAATTCGTACTCAGAAGTTTTGCTCAACAAGCTCTGGCACAGGAGGGCTAGAATGGCGATAGCAATTTGTGACAAGTGCCAGAAAGACGTGCTATGGTCAAACCGGCATGGTAATAAGCTGGCTGACGTGGTGACAGCGTGCTGTGGAGCATCGGCCAGAAGCAAGCCACGCAAGGCCAAATCAGAGCCAATACGGGCCAACCTGCCAAGAGCAGTGGCGCTAGTACAGCACTCGCGCACATCAATTTACCCGAACTCGGAATGGCTAGGTGAGCCACACAACACAGTCATATACCTGAAGGCAAACAACATGATCAACATTGCTGGCAAGTGGGGCGACCATGTTATAGGTGAATTGGTTGAAACGTGGCGCATCTGCCGCTACTTTGAACTCATTCATGGTGATGTGGGCTACTGGCACACAGTTCGGGTGGACGAGGACGACTACCAACGGCTACTGAGAAAGGCACAAAGCAGTGTTCATCATTCGTAACCAATACGGCTTGTACTTCTGTGGTTTTGGCCTAAACGACGCCGACTATGCGATGTGGACGGACATTGAAGAGAACGCACAGCGAGTAGACGAGGAAGACACCTACACCCTCCACAAGCTAGACCAGTTAGGATACAGGTTTGCGCTCATTCGGGCGCAGTAAAGAGTAGACATAACCCAGTCCACACGGATACTGGAATGCAATGGAGAATATCATGCAAACTATCACTATTCATACCTTGAAGGACTATGTAGAACTATCTGCTAGCAGGGCACTGGGTAAAACATATCTGGTAGCAGATGATGAAGATGTATGGCTGTCAGAAGATTATGGAGATAAATTAAAACTAGGAGATGGATTCCCGCATAATTTCGAGGAGTTGGTAAAGGCATCATTTGATCTATTGGGCATCAGAGTACACATCACATGACCAAAGTAGACTATCTCACACCCCATCGTATTAGTACCGAGCGCCAATGTCAGGCGCTAGACAATGGTGTACGTTGTAATCACAAGGCGCGATGGCGTGTTATCTATGATGGCAACGAGTTACAACATTACTTGGATAACGATGCTGAAGTTCTATCGGTTACGGTCGAACTATGCGACCAACACAAGAAAGCAGTCGAGCCATGGTATATCTATTGATTGTTTGTGTATGTTTCGTAGTCAGCAGCATGGTCGGCACGACATTCGGATTATGGGTGTCTGGATTTAGTGCTGGCATTGGCATAGTTATAATCATGATCATGATACAAGACCACTACCCTCGGAGGCAATGACATCCAATCCATTGCTATTATCAGCGTCTTTGTTATCTACGGTTTCGATAGCCACTGAAACCTTGATCTAACCAACCAGATACGCGCCAACAACGAAACTCGTTATAGACTTCTGGATCATTCTGATCTATACTATCATCACCGCGCAACATATCCTACACTTACTCAGGATCGAGTCAGAATGAATCTGCTAGAAGAAGAGCTCTTTAAGGCTATTGCCTATGACCCCCAACAGGCACGCTACATCGTGTCGCCACAGTCAGGACGCCTTAAAGAATGGGTGACAACCACTCTAGCAGTCACGGTCTTCAAGCGCATTGCAGAATTAACCATCAGCAACAAGCCAATCAGCTTTGTATCGGTAGCATCTTGTGCTGGTGTCGGCTCAACCAATAGAGACTACTTACTCGACTTATGGCTATCTGCTAAGCAGTCACCTCGCGTCGATGTTGAGCAAACCATTGAAGCCATCAAACATGACTACATCATTCGAGAGTCCCATCAGGCAATGGACACCTGCAAGGCAAATAACACCAAACAGCCTTCAGGGGTAATCAGCCATATCAGTGATTTAGGCACAACACTTGGGATATTGGCACACGAGGGACTGGTGTACAATCCCGATCCAGCCAGTCACAAGGACGACAAGGGCGCTGATGTATATGGCGCGTGGGGGTCGGTAACATTCAACAAGATGTATGATGGGGGCATTCCCACTAGGGGATATTCCCTTATTATTGGCCCAACCGGTCATGGCAAGTCCACATTAAGCAGGTCGAAAGCGGCACTATTAGTAGCAAACCAAGTGCCGACAACAATGTGCCTAAATGAAGACTTAATAGATGCTGGTGAAACATCTAGGCGTATTCATAGAGCACTGACCGAGATGTGGGCAGGAACTAAGTCTGAAGATGAGATATGGCGCGAGATGTCTACCTATCTTAAGGTGTACGACTTGGATGCTGGAACGCATGACATCCACCAGATTGATCGTTTCGCCTATTGGGATCAGCCATCAGTGTTGATACTGGACTCCCTAGACAACCTAAACTTCCCGAAAGGGACAGAACGGTATCAGGACTCAGAGCGCCATCGTGTTAGGGCTAACTTTCTAGCGTCTATGACCAAGGAACGTAACTGCTTTACGGTTCTGGTCGGCAATGGCTCTAAGGCGGAGCAAGAGGAAATAAGGAAAGACATCTCAAAGGTTACTATGCCAATGGCGTTTGGAAGCATTTGGTACAACAACCTATCTTCATGGTCTTTTGTATTTTGTCGTGACAAGACCAATCCAGTTGTGTCAGACATAAAGCGATGTAAGAATCGTGGTGCGACAGGATCGATTGGTGAGATGTGGTATCTTGACTATGACATACGTGGTGGATACTACAGCTAGGCGAGTGGTACTATCGGGCTATTGTCGTCCTATCGGCAATAGTCTATAATGGTCAGGAAGGCGCAATATGGACATTCAGGAGGTTGATATGGCTGACACGGAAGAAATCATTGATGGCGAAGTAGGATCACTGGCACTTGTGCCTACTATTGAAGCCCCTCTGGTTACACAAGGCGAAGATGTATTCCACGGCCTATCGGTAGCCCCCATTACGGCTCAGCAGACAGCCGTTGTTCTATGCGAGGCCAACCCGGACGAGCTGGACATCCTACCCACTGGAGAGGTATATCCCCCACAAGTCAATGTGCGCCTACGGCTCATTGAGGCATTCGGCCCAGCGGGTTGGGGAATGCGCCCATTATCAAAGCCCCACATCACAGAAAATGTCGTAGTTCAAGAATGGGCATTGTACATCAACGGCAACTTTGTATCATACACTATTGGTGGAGCCGAGTACCAGTCTGGAAACAAGCGCCTGAACTGGTCGGATGCTCTGGAGTCTCTGAAGTCTAACGCTCTGGTAAGATTGTGCAAAGACTTGGGCATGTTCCATGAGTGCTGGGACAAGCATTGGGTTGACGAGTGGAAACGCAAGTATACCGTGAATGTATGGTGCAAGGTTAAGACGTGGGAGAAGGGAGTGGAAGTATTCAAGAACAAGACCCAGTGGCGCAGGGCTGACGCCCGTCCGCTGTGGAATGAGACTGGTATTGCCAAAGACTCTCCCAACAAGGACAAATACGTTGCACCCTCCGGTGGAGTAGTAGACCCAGAGACGGGTGAGATTATTGATAGCAAGGCTGGTAGCAGGCAGTCTACCAAAGCACCAGTCACACCGTCGAAGGCAGATATTAAAGATAATGGTCAACCGCCCAAAGAGCCAGCACCAGTCACGCCTGCTCACAAACCAATCATACCAGCGACTAAGGCTGAACCTGTACCAGAGCCAACGACTGCACAAGAGCCAGCCAAGACGAATGCTATCACGGTAAGCATCTGGAACGGTACGACCATGAGTGAGAAACCAGCATTGGAGGCCATTGACGAGAAGGCCAAGAACTGGTTTGTGGGTAAGTTCATTGGTAAAGACAAGTTATGGGAATATGCGCCTGCCTTCTGGGGATCGGATAAATCAGACGATAAAGGCAAGGTCAACCCTGGTCATTTAGGCAAGCACTTTGGACGCCACAACCTAATCGATCCGAAGAGCCCGTTCACCTACGACCAATTTGCAAGTCTGGTGGGTTACTGCTGGCACAAACTGGGCGACCCGCACGGCTGGCTCGATCCTAGATACTATCAGGACAAGATAGACGAAGAAGCGAAGAAGGTTGCTAAAGACACCGACAGCGCGCGCACTGACCCAAATGCGATTGTCACCCGCGCCTCGCTGATGCTTATCCCCATTGTCAAGATCGCCAAAGATGCCTATGCTGTGGAATGGCAAGAACTGGACACAGCACGGTTAGAGTCATTGTCTACTCTGCTGGATATGGTAGAGTCGGGTAAGGTAGGACGTGAGGATTTTGATAAGATGATCGATATGCTGAAGGCGGGCTAATGGCCGATACCGATACTGTACCACTAGAAGATGATGGCGTATACGAGCCAACTCTGGACGAGTACGTTAAGTCTCCCATGCCTTACCAGGAGACACTGAATGCCAAGATGACTAAGCACATCTTGCGCTTCCAGGAGCTCAAGCAGAAGATCATTGAAGGACGGGCGCGACAGATCAATGGCATGGTTGATCAGGCAGCAGCGGCCTATGTCATCTGGAAATCAAAGCTATATCGGAAACTAGGAACGCAGTCCTATAGACGCATGGAAGACTTTCTCATTGAGCTTCAGCACGAGAAGGTGGACGTGTCGTTCGGGACATCCATTAAGGCGCAGTCTGGAATGGGGAGGGCGCGGTTCTTTGAGCTGGTCAAGCACATCGACGTAATGCTGAAAGAGCCGTACAAGATGTCCATTGAAGAGGCGGCTAGTTATGCCATCGTACATCCCGGTGACATCCCATTGCTGATAGAGTCCGGCGCAGCCACGATAGAAGTCAAGAAAGTGCGCGGTCAGAAGGACTATACACTAGAGTTTACCGATAAAGGTAAAGATAAATTGCTAGGCGACGGTATGAAAGAGCCACGCGAGTACATGCGTGACTTGTCAGAAATGCCATCTTCTAGCGATTCCCGCGCTACTATTCATCATGATGCCGGTACGGTATCGGTGTGGTGTCCAGAACTGGTCATCTATCGGGCTACTACACCCCTGTTCGACTATTCACAGGCGACAGTGCTGGCCGGACAAGCACAATTGGTAGAACCAGATAACGGTAGCACTAACTATCTCTTTGAACTCAGGTTTCCGTCTGGTACGCCTAATACAGTGGTAGAGTGGGGCGCACGTCGAATGCGTCAGGAGTTTAGGCTAAACGGAGAAACACCCGAATAACATGGCTAAGAAAACAGACAATCTTATCGAAATGCTACAGCGACGTTTTGGCTACTTCCCATTACGGTTCAAGTGGCAAGGCAAGGAATACCATGTTGAGTCAGTAGAACGCTGTAGAACGACTATTGGCCCACGAACCAGGCGATTTTCGCGCCACTACTTTGATGTTCGTTGTACTGAAGGGACTTATAGTCTGTATCAAGACCTAGAGACGATGACGTGGCACATGGGCAACAAGGCATGAACGGTAGAACGCTGATGGCCTATCGGTTCATCAAGAATTACACTGCCATGTATGACATTCCACCGAAGTACGACGAGATCGCACAGGCCATTGGAGTATCAGGACGAAGTGTGGTCTCGTATCATGTTGACAAGCTGGTAGAGATGGGCCTGGCTGAAAAGACGGACGGCAAACGCCGAACGGTTCATATCATACCTAAATAGTTGGAGACTTTAATGCAGGTTCAACTAGCCTTATCACTCGATGATGTTAGCCTGGTTCCTCGTTATTCAGAACTAGATAGCCGCGATGAAGTCCAACTCGGAACTGATTTGGACTTCGTTCATTTGGACATCCCGATCATTAGTAGTCCAATGGACACTGTGACGGGTATCGAGATGCAGGATGCCATTAGGCGTTGTGGCGGTATCGGTATCCATCATCGCTACACCGACACCAACACACTCATTCAGGCATATAGTCATGGCGGTATCGCAGTGTCACCATCAATGGGAACGAAATGGCTAGAGGCCATTAGCGAACCTGTTAGGGGCTATGGCGTTCTGGTTATTGATGTGGCACACGGCCATAGCAAGCGCGTCCTACAATACGCAAAAGAACTGTGGGATATGGGTTTCTACGTCATATCGGGTAATATATGCACGGTAAGTGCTGCTGAAGCTTACTTAGATATTGGTGTAAACCTATTAAGGGTTGGTATAGGATCGGGTAGCAGTTGTAGCACGAGACTGGTTGCTGGTGTGGGTGTTCCGCAGTTTACCGCCGTACAAGATATTAGTCGCATCTTCGGGAGTGAGGCTAAAGTCATCAGCGATGGGGGTATCAAGCACTCTGGCGACATCACTAAAGCATTGGCGGCTGGTGCAAATGCTGTAATGGTCGGGCGACTTGTAGCAGGGGCAGATGAAGCACCTGGTAGGCATGTTAGCGACAACTACAAGGAGTTTCGTGGCATGGCAAGCCTGCCTTCGCTTGATGCTGCTGGCAAGGAACGTAACATTGAAGGTGTGGCCTCACACGTAAAACTTGAAGGGCCACTATCGGGTATCATGGAGCGTGTTGCTCGTGAGCTAAGGATTGGGTTCGCCTACCTCGGCGCACACAATATCCAAGAGCTACAAGAGCGTGCAGAATTTGTGCAAGTGACTACTTTAGGGCTAGACGAAGGAAGGCCGAGGATATAACTATGGACAACATCTACTGGCTCTGCAAGAACTGCGATAAGACTGTTATGGTGTACCATAAGCGTGTTCAACATGGTGACGTGCTAGAATGTCCTGAGTGTGGCGTGTATACCACTTTCGTATTCTCGTATTCCGAACCATTGCAAGTCAGTCCAGACGCAGACTAGAAGTAAGTACCCATTTCCTATAGACTTATCGGGCAACTTCGTGTAAGATAGCAGTCAGGTAGTGGGGTGTAGTTGACCAGCCTGCCCTGACCGGGTAAAACCACTATAGTTCACCCATTGATCACAAGAAAAGGTAGCCGATGTCTCTGCACAAACGATGAAGCGCAGACCGCCGTGTATGTGGATGGAGAGATGGAATACTATGTCCATTCAGAAGTCCAGCACCGTTATGACGCCGATACGGTGTGACGCACACAAGCCCAAATGGGAGCATTGTGTGTATCTGGGGCAGATAACCATCATCGGTGGTGGGAAACACATACATGGTGTTCTGCGAAACATCGCAGGGGTAGGCGCAACGAGCGTAACAGGCGTAATACGGCCACTTGAGTGGCACGATAGACTAGCGGGTTCGATACCCCACCGTTGCTAATAGAGGACACTGAGAGTGACTAACTTAGGAAGAGCCGGATAAAGAGTCTAGGTCATCAAAATGAAGTCCCCGGCACGTCCGCCAGTACGCTGAACTGGCACTTACTTGACCATAAACAGTCCACAGCCATACTGAGGGTAGTACCAAAGGAGAAATGAAATGTTGAATAAGATTGTCGTGCTGTTCGCCATCGCGGTAGCCCTGACGGGTTGTTTCTTCAATGAGCCAGTAGGACAAGACCAGCAGGCCGTCAAGCTGGACGGCGGTAAGTTTGTAGAGTGTGTCGGTTCTGGCATTCACACGGACTTAGGGCCATTTGCCGACCTGGTTCAGATTTCATCAAGAACCATTAACTTTTTAGTATCAGACCCGCAGGTAGCAACCAAAGATAGCCAGCTCGTTGGTGTTGAATTGGCCGTTCAAGTCAGGCGCAAGACCGACTGTGAATCCATGCAGTCTATTTTGAGAAATTGGCCGTCCGTGATTGACAACGACGATAGCATGAGGCTATTGGTCGAGCCGGCCACCCTAGAGGCCATTAAGGTTGGCACTCGTGAGTTCTCATTAGATGAGCTATTAAACGACAGGAACAAGCTGGCTGATGGTATTCGCGGGTCGCTCATTGACGACGCGGGCAAGTTCAGTTCCGAGATTGTCAACGTCCAAGTCAAGAACGTTCAGATTGACGACAACTATGCTCAGCTTCTCCAACAAAAGGCTAACCTGACCGCCGAACGAGAAGTTAAGGTTCGCCAGCAAGAGATTATTCGGCAAGACGCCTCCAACCAACAGCTAGAGCAAACGCAGCAGGCTGAGACATATCGGAAACAGCTTGAGGCGGAGAAGGCTAAGACTGACATAGAGGTAGAGATTGCCAAAAGAGAAGGTAGTGTCATCGCCGCCCAGAATCAAGTCTATTCTCTGAATCCGCAGGCATTTGAGATCAAGCGGCTCGAATTACTGGCGAAGGTACTGGGCGACAAGGCTACCATGTATTTCATTCCACAAGGCACTTCCCTGTCAGTGCTATTAGGTCAGATTGGGGCTGGTGCGGTAATTTCACCATGACTGGGATTGGCCTGATTCTCAAGGCAGTTATTCAGTTCATAGTCGTCATGCTGGCGATAGCGGCTATTGTTCTGGTGGTATCCTTCATGGCGGTGAGCATTGTGTACTTTCTGAGAGTGATTTTCAGGATTGAGAATCGTGGATATGCTGAATATCTGTCAGAGATTGTGGCAACAGTAACTAGGAGAAGTCGGTACTAAAGTAATGTTGACATCTTATCAGGAATAACTTACAATAGGCACATGATGAACAGAATACAGTGGCAACTCAAGAAAGAATATGAACTCGCCGTGAGTGACACGGAGAGTATAAACGGACGTGGAGGCAGGAGTTCACTAGAGTCTAATTCTGGTCAGCCTGTCAGTGAAGCGTCAACCAAGAGAAACTGGGATACGAAAACATCGGCCAACAGCCCATTAGGGCATACTATGGTCGCGCCTGATACCGAGGTCGCTATGGAAGGGTAGGGTGGGTGAACTGGATTCCTCGGCGTGCAGGCGGACACAGTTCACCAGCACGCCGTTTTGTTTGGAGCATAATGAAAACATTTGTGGTGTCATTTAATGAGGCTGGTGGTGAATACGTAGGGCATCTGACAGTGAGATGTAAAACCTTGAGGCTGTCAGAGAAGGACAACAAGACATTCTCGGCTGATGGGGTTATCATTACCATAGACGAGAAGATCATCAATGTAGTAGAACTTTAGGGGGCATAGCTCAGTCCGGTTCAGAGCAGATGCTTGTCAAGCATAAGGTCGTGGATTCAAATTCCACTGTCCCCGCCTTGCTCACAAAGTTCAGATGGTGGAACATATCTTTGGTAAAGATAAGGTCGGGGATTCGAGCGCCCCTGTGAGCTCATGGCTGGTGTACGCAACTGATATGACGAAGCTCACTTAAAATGAGTGCCCGACAGGGCGTGTGGGTTTGAATCCCACCACCAGCACAGACTGTTGGCTCTTTAATAATTGAATGTCGCCGTGATCGTACAAACGGAAAGTACACTGCCCCTGTAAGGCAGGGATGTGGGATCATACTCCACTCATGGCTCTAGGCGGGTATAGTTCAATTGGTAGAGCGCGACTCCTCCAAAGTCGAGACGACGGGATCGTACCCCGCTACCCGCTCTCCCCGATAGCACAGCGGAAGTGTACTGCACTCGTAACGCAGAGACGCCAGATCAAGACTGGTTCGGGGATCATGGAGGGTACAATGGTAAAGGCATTGAAGTCAAAGACAGCTGAAGACAGAGCCAAGCATTTTCTGGCAGAGTTATTGGACGAGACATTGGATTGGTCATGTACAGACACCCAGCATGAATTGGCATACGCCCTGAAGGAAATTCTGGAAGATTACTGTCCCGATTGGATAGACCCCTATCGGGTCAGCGAAGAATGAATGCTCAGTAGGCGACTATCGGTTGGTCGCATGGCGCTGTAGACGCCATCCACTAAAAAGGCGTGGTCGGGTTCGACTCCCACACTGAGCACTATGGGTCGTTAGCTCATTTAGGAGAGCACTGCACCTGCAATGCAGAGGCGACTGGAGCAAAGCCAGTACGATCCACATGCCGACGTGACGGGAACCAAGTATACCTACCTGCCTCAAAAGCAGGTGCTTACCGGCGCAAATCCGGTCGTCGGCACTTGATACGGGTGAAGCCGAAGAAGATAGGCGACGATCTCCAAAATCGTTAGTAGCAGGCGCACGTCCTGCCACCCGTGCCTAATGGCTCTAGTGCCACATGACCCATCTATCGGGTGTCAAGTGATTTCATCTTACAATATGAAATAGTAAACAAGTTGTGTCTGTGTGCCCAGAGTGGAGAGAAGCGAGCACTGAAACTCCTACAGAGACGGCTAGAACCATGAATGCCAGTGTAGCTCAATGGATGAGCGACAAGTTTCTACCTTGTAGGATGAGAGTTCGACCCTCTCCACTGGTACTGCGCGGTGAGCTGGAGTAGTCCCAGCAGCGGCCTCATAAGCCGAATGACGTGGTTGCAAATACCACCCGCGCTACCTATGCAAGACACAGCTTAAGATGTGTCGAGCAGAACGGCTGTGTAAATGGTCGTATCGCCATTACGTCTCAAACGGATAGAGCGCGGCTCTGCGGAGGCCGAGGCAGTCGGCTCAACACCGGCATCGGGTACTTGGAGTAGTAGCGATAGTTGGCATTCGCGCCTGACCTGCTAAGTCAGCGCCCCGCAAGGGGTTGGCAGATCGTCACTGCCCTACTCCGCCTTCCGCACGAGGGAATATCCTTCCTCTGGCATACGGGAGTCTCATCGTTAAGGAACTCTAGTTCCGTTGGTAGGCCGTAAGACCTTTGAGACCGTGCGGAGCCGAGAGTCCAATCGCTAAGACGTGGATATGCGCGGGCCACACTCGGTAGCGGGACGGGACACACCCGCTAAAATATGGTGTCTGAACCCAAACGGTGCGGGGAATGCCTGTGGAGCATTTATTAGCCAGTTCGACTCTGGTCTGACACCCTCGGTAGAGTGGGGGCTAAAGGTGAGGCTACCACAAGAACGCCAAAATCTGCCCACTCTGCCCCACAGGGCATTGGTCAACCAGCGAAGACGCAAGGTTTTCAACCTTGAAGGGTCGGGCCAGCACCGACATGCCCTATTGATGGCAGGTTGGCAGAGAGGCTTATCGCGGCGCTCCTGAAAAGCGTTAGGGATTACACCCACACTCGTTCAAATCGAGTACCTGCCTCTTGCTACCGAAGTGAAACGGTTCATGACGGACTTTTAATCCGTTCGGACAGAGTTCGACTCTCTGCGGTAGCACTTGGGTTGCGAGCTTGGATGGTTAAGCATCCGCCTCTTAAGCGGAAGAGAGGGATTCGAGTTCCCTGCGACCCACATGGCAAACCGATGTCATTACCGCACTGGGAATAACCCAGTGAGTCGGATCGGGATGGAGGAGGGCGCATTCCTAAATAACGTCCACCACGGGGACAGGTGTATAAGGATTGCACACGCGCCCTGGGAGCGCGAGGCAGCCGATTCGATTTCGGCGTCCCCGACCTTGCCCTGTCGTATAAAGGTAGTACACAACACTCTGGATGTTGGGGAAGTGGATCAGTACCACTCAGGGCAGCTTTGCAGACGCCATATCCCGGTGGATATGCCACTCCGATAAGGTGGTCAAGATGGCTCAACTCCATCCGTCTGCACTATGCGGGAGTAGCTTAATGGTAGAGCGCATCATCGCCAATGATGTAGGTGTCAGTTCAAATCTGATTTCCCGCCCTGTGTCATTCGGGCAGTTAGAGGCTGCACCCATTATAGCGGATACGTAGCCGTTGATGGGCATAGACTGGGGCGACAACGAATGACCCTAAATACCCTCGTCGCCTAATTGAATATGGCACTTGGTTTCGACCCAAGCACAATGAGAGTTTGAATCTCTCCGAGGGTTCTAAAATTGCTACGTAGCTCAAGTGGCCGAGCGCCTGACCGTTAATCAGGATACATGCTGGTTCAAGTCCAGTCGTAGCAGCTATGCCGGTGTACTCGAATTGGCAACAGAGAGCAGTCTTAGAAACTGCTTCCGCAAGGATTGGAGGTTCGACCCCTCTCACCGGCACTGATGGAACACTAGGCGAATTGGAAAGCCGTCACATCCTCACTGTGAAGATTGCGGGATCGAGGCCCGCGTGTTCCACTAATGCCTCTATCGGTCAATTGGTTAGACCATCTTCCTTACAAGAAGAAACAGTGGTGGATCGTACCCACCTAGAGGCACACGCCGCTTTCGTATAGCTGGTCTGTATGCAGCACTGAAAATGCTGAGGTCTCGGATCGTCACCGAGGGGCGGCACACACGGGAAGGTAGGGGCGATTCCCCTAGCGAGTCTTATAAGCCCGCAATCGTGGTCTGACTCCACGTTCCCGTACTCGTGCTCCCGTAGCATAATCGGTAATGCACTGGTCTTTGGAACCGGGCAACTACGTTCAAATCGTGGCGGGAGTGCCTATGGCAAACTACAAGCGCAAGAAGTCACGCCGAAATGTGAGATGCTGTATATGCACTCCTCATAGGTGGCTGGGGAATGGTAAGGGCCGCCACAATGGATGGGAACGGCGCAGAACTTCTAAGAGAAATGGCTAGATAATCGAGTGGTCTCAGATGACTCTCTGCAAAAGAGTTCACGTGGATTCAAATTCCACTCTAGCCTCATGCCGATATGGTGTAATTGGAGAACATGCCAAAGTCCTAATTTGGAGAGTCCCAGTTCGAGTCTGGGTATCGGCACATATAGTTTGAAAGGACTGATGATGACCGCCGCAATTTTGCTACTGAATGCTGACTATACTCCCATTCGGGTGATGAACCTGAACAGGGCGCTATCGTTGATATTCAAGGATAGGGTAGACTTGGTACAAGATGTGCCGGGCAAACAATTGAGATCGCCTAGCACTACTTTGCCATTCCCGTCTATATTGCGCCTAAAAAGATACGTGAATGTACCCAGACGCGGTGTAACCTGGTCAAGACGAGCCGTATTCGCTCGTGATGGCTACCGGTGCGTGTATTGCAACGAGAAACTTGACAGAGATACGGCGACACTAGACCATCTAACACCCCGCGATACCTGTTCCAAGATGGGTATTCGCGCATCGACCTTCGGTAATTCCGTTTGCTCTTGTGGTCGATGCAATAGGAGAAAGAGTAACCGTAGCCTAGAGGATAGCGGTATGCGGTTCTACGACCCGGCCTACACACCGAAGATTCCGAGAGTCAACTACGTTGTGTTATCTGGCGAAATTCCAACAGAGTGGCGAGCTTACATCAGGTTGTAGTCAGTATCCGTGTGGACTCCGTTATGTAACGAGTACCCGATAGTACAAAACTATCATTGCAGTCCCTATAGATGGTGATATAATGACTACTGACTCGTGGCACGAATTCCACCGTCCTTCGGGTGCATGGCGATGTCTACGGTCACAGGGCAGGCGCGAACGAATCGAGGATGGGTAATGCAGCGGAGTCGCTGGTATGGCTGTGACTAGCCAGCGACAAGAGCATAGAGTCTGGTATCTAATTGTACAAGAAGGCGGACTCTTGCGGGACAATCCCGCTAGACCGGTGAGGCGCGATAGGCCATCGTGCTGAGGTTTATGGCAGAACAACCCATTCGATTCCGACGTTATACGGGTTTGAATCCGTATCGAGTCGCAGTAGGGCCATGACGAAAGTTGTGGCCTTATTGTTTACACACCCTAATAGCGTAGCAAATCCTCAACTTCCATCTAGTCACTAAGTCCTCTTTACTGTAAGGGTGCGTACCATTCTCTCCATTGTCAGTATTGGCTGTTGGGTCTACAACAATAACGCGCCCGTTGATACGTCCTACGGCTGTCACCCAATGGCTATTCCCTACAGTCAAATATCCATCCACTAGCAGTATTACAGGACACGTATCGGCCCATTTGTGTAGCCACTTCCACGCATTGTCGGCATTGGCGGTGCGATACTCAGTCGCCTTCAGGCCCAACGACTCAATAGCCCGTATCAGGCCACGTTGAGAAGTACCATCTCGATAGGTAGTTCCTGCTAGGCGCTTGGCGTCATCATAGGACAATTCCATATCCAACACCTTGACGGAATTGACTAACGCAATTGTGCCACAGCTGTAGCCATTAGTCTGGAAGTTGAATGATGACATACTGTGTGCCATAAGCGACGATACCGCAACGCGGACTGGCTCCACGTTACGGTATCGCCCCAAGGAGGAGGAACCAGCGAATGGACTACTTGCTGTGCGAGAAACCCACTAGCGGTAGGTTGGCAGACTTCGCGCCAGCATAGACACCCTTAGAAACAATGAACTGACCGAGCAGGGCGAGTAGAGCAACGAGGACATTCGATACCTGTGCCAATAGCGTATCAACACCTGACACGTCGAAGTTTACCACGTGCGCGACGGTGAACAGAACGAAGCCCAACGTGTTCAGGCCCAAGTTCCAATTACCGGCTGTGCTGTCAGTCACAATGCCAACCTTCTTACCAGCAGACACCAATACAGTCACGAGGGCCGCAAAACCGCCCAACTTCACGAAATCAGCTAACAGTAGTTCCATGAGTCTCCTTTGTTTACTCGAATCTGCATCTGATTATCCAGGCGATAGTCTGTACAATTATAAACTCAACTGCCAAAGTTGCCAAGACACCCAATGCGAACGCACCTAATGTGGTCATGCTCCCACCACCTTCGGTATATCGGTCAAACTATTGCCTCTTGCCCAAGTTTGGCGCGACTCGTTAAACCATCTATCAGATGCACTACTGACAAATACACAAGCGCCCAGTACACCACTTTCTAATGAAGCATAATACGACTTGTATTGTTGGCCCTTAGCGATGTCACTATCGGTTGTAGCTATATTGGCAAACTCGGTGATTATCACAGGATTACCGAGTGTCAAGAAGCGCCGATAGTAACGTCCGCTTTCAGTGCTATTCATACTGATCGCATCGACCCAGTATGAATGGGCCGCGATCCAGTCAAGTCTGCCGATATTAGCCTGCATCATCGACACCCATTCAGGCACATTCGGCTGTGGCGATAGACCGCCCATTGTCACTTGCAGATTTGGATACTTGGTTTTGACGAGATCGTACACTTTGACATACCATGCGGCGAATCCATTGGCGTTCTGCCAAAATACACCAAGGCCCTCCTGAGCGATGTTCTGCTCATTGTGAACCTCCACCCACTTACAGCCTTTGCTATTGAAATAGTTCAGCCAGGCATCTTGCACATCAAAGAACTTCTGGGCATTTCCCAATATCGGATCGTCGCCAGCAGAAAATAGGCGCAAAACAATGTTGCTGGCAGGTACAAATGTTAGCAGACGATCTAACTCAGAGAATGCCGTATTGGTCATCAACTTTGCGCCAGTCAATTTAGCAACGGTAATACACTGAAAATCCAAATCGACAGAATTACCATCAGCCCGCATGTGAAGTCCGCGCCAAGCCGTACCAGTCGGCGGTGGGGGCGCTGTAACATTAACTGTTGTCAGATATTGAGCGAAAGCTACTGACGTACCATTGAACTTGTTCAAGTCCACATTGCCACTAATGCCACCGACTGAACCTGTGCTGGAATACTGCCAAAAGCGCCAACCAACAGACAACCAATCGCTCGGAACAAGCGGTGTGGCTGTGTATGATGCACACCACAAATCATAATCCTTAGCCCATGTCACAGGCCCGCCCCAGCGCGCAGTGTTCCACCACCAATTTCCGGTATAGACACAGACACGTCGGCCTGTCCTGACCTGTACAGCCTTAATGAAGCCTAGTAGAGCATTGGCATTCGGCTTGGTATCGGTATCCTCAATATCGACTGCTATCGGTAGTTCCCCATAATCGTAGCCAACACTGGCAAATGCCTTCATGAGATTATTTAACTGTGACGCAGATGAAGCACTGAACCGATAGAAGTGATACATGCCGCGCTTCAGACCTGCCGCCTTTGCATTGCGCCAGTTGGCAACAAACCTACTATCGGTGAAATTATAGGACTCAGTGGCCTTGATAAAGGCAAATATTTGTCCACTGGCTTTAACGGCATTCCAGTCAATAACACCTTGCCAATGGGACACATCAATACCTGCCACAACGGTCATCGGTCGTGGATCGCCTGCCACAGATTGCCATGTGGTATCAGTTGCCACAAACCATTGGCCCAAGTCATTCTTGGTGTACACACTACTATTATGGTACAGCAATAATACACCCTGTCCACCGGCGAATTGCACACCATCACGCAACAAGGCATAACCATGTACCGTTGATGGGCCAAGAGTCCATACATGGTTATTAGCGTCAGTGATACTACTTGCAGGTGGAATAGTTATATCAGGCATATTATCTAACCAATGGAAGATAGACACGATATGTGAACGACCAGTTTATCCGTGACGCTGCCAGCGCATATTGTTCCAGAACGTCAGGCGGTATGTTAGACTCTGCGCCCAAATCCAACTGGAAAGCAGCTGCACCAATCAGATAGGGATACTGTCGCAATCTTAGCCCATAGGCTACGGCGTCACTGATCCAAGCCACCCCATGCAAGCCAGTGTCGTAGCCATTCCCTGACGAGAACTCCGATATGACAAACTTCGGACGAGCATCTGGGGGCAGGGCGTTATAGAATTGCACAAAGCGAAACGCGCCACTCTCACCACCCGACATCATGCCACCATTGATACCATATTCATGCACATCAATGATGTCACCAAACTGTGCCGCCATGCGCGCACTGCCAACAAGATATGGCACAGCCTCAACAGGTGGCTCACCTGTAGGAAACGAATAGATACTTCCCTTGATACCATTCTGGTGAGCAATGGTTAGCCACTCTTGAAACCATGCGTCCAGCCAACGAGCCTTGAGAGCATAATCACCTGTAGCACTTCCCAAAACTGGCTCATTCATCGGGGCTACATAGTCCTGGCGCGTCAACTTCACAAACTGCATGAAGTTCAGTGCGACATTCACAGTAAAGATAGGCGTTACCAATACAGGGACATTGATAGTTTTCTCTAGCGCCTCATGTCTCGCGCTGGCTCGTGCAACAGCCTCCCAGTTGTCGGACAGTAATCCATTATACATCCCGTCCGGCAAACGACCCCATACGCTATTCTGGACACGCCGAACGAGCAATGTGTGTGGGGAGTGGTCAACAATCTCTGCATACAGGCCATTATTCAACGAGTAGACGACAGTCGGAAATGCAACTTCCAGAAACCCGTCAAGACCTTCCGGTCGGTTCCCAGTATGGACACTGACCTTGCTACGTCTAGCAATAGGTACGGGTGTAGCAACAAGTGATCGTTCTGGTGTGGCAAGTGGCGACGATACAGTCGGTGTGGGTATTGGGCTGGGGGTTGGCGTCGGCGTCAAGCAGCCTGCCACTACCAGTAATATCAGAAGCCAGGTTGCAATTTGTTGTTTACGCATTTTTACGAGTCTTTCGTTCTTTCTTCGGTCGCCACACTCTGACATTATGACCCTTGTCGGATACTATTAAAGACACATACTCGCCTGATGCTACCAATGCCCCTAGGCGTCGATAGGCACGTCGGTCGCCAACGGATACACCTGTTTCACGCAAGATTGCCTCTTTGTAGTCTCGTAGACTTATATCGTCAGCCTGCCGTACACTGTTTCTGTAATCGTTTGCCAGCATCTTCAACAGATCGGCCTTTGTCATATCTGCACCATTGCGGTTTGCTCGAATTGTATCACGTCTAGTGTAACTTCGGTAACTCTCCCATTATCCACGCCAACAATGACTCCACCAATATCGCTCAAGTCGTCCTCGGTTGATACCCTGTGAGCATATTCCGTCTTTAACTGCCAGGATGGACTAATAATCACCTCGGTGGTATGTTCACCATCCCGAACGGTCTCATGGCATTTGCGATGGACATGGCCTCTGACAACCACATCAGGGATAGGGCGGTTGTGTAAGATGTTCGCCATTGCGATACTGCGGCCATAGCTTCTAGCCATATTGCCAATGTTCCAAATTCGTTTACCGACCCCAACACCATGATGCGCCAGATCGAATAGTACGCCACCCACATTCAGACGCAAATGATAATAAGCATTGATGCCTAACTCTTTTGCCACTCGTGAATCATATCGACCCGTTTGCCCAACGTGAGCAGCAGTTCCCCTTAGAAGATAGGTCTTCTTAGCAAGTGTAACAATAGGGAGCAATAGCTGTACAGCAGCATCAACCTGAATCAACTCGTCCTGTGTCCACACCTGTAGGGTATCATGATGGTCGCCATCTACTATATCTCCGCCCAGTATCAGAATGATGGAACGACCATCTTTCTTGCGGCGTTTCCAAAACTCAGCCCAGAAATCCAGAAGGAAAAGTTGATGCTCCGAGGCCAGGTGGATGTTGCCTTCGTCCACCGTATACTGCTTGGGGCAAATACCGACCGTGCTACCTACGTGCAGGTCAGAAACCCACACGACCTGTATCGGTTCTTTGAGCATTGTTTTAGCCAGTCTAACCCTATAGGTTAGGTTATCTCCCCACGACGAATACGCAACGCCTGCCGTGCTTCGGCAGGATGTTGAACCTGTACTGCACCTACTAGATACTCAAGAGCATTGTCACTGCGTAAAAGTTCGCCCCGCATGAAATCGATCTGACGATTAAGTTCTATTACTTTGGTCTGCAAATCCTTAATGGCCTTCCCATTATTAGCTTCAACTTCGGCTAGCTTCTTAACCCACTCGGCTAGTTGTAGGCGAAGTGGCACGACGATCTCCGTTTGATAGGTCTCAACAATCTTGGATGCTGCAACAGACAACGATTCGGCGGCTTCACCTTCGTTAGACTTGACAACAGAGTTAGTTTCTCTCTTGCTAAGTCGCTTAGTAACATAGAGAGTGATCAGTGTCACCAGTAATGGGATGACTGTTTGCTTGATGATATTACCGAGTTCGTCCACTATATATCTTCCAACTCAAAGATGAGAGTATCCAGATTGATAGCACGACAAATAGAAAATAGGTCACAACGCCAGTTGCCACTATGTTAGATTCCGCAAACGAATAGTCGATGTAGCTCCACACGAACAGCCCATAAATGGCGGCAATCTGACGAGTTCGTATGCTTCTGGTGGCAAGCCCAAATGTGCGAGCCAGCCCAGTTGCTAAAACGAACAGGCCAGTCGCTACCTCACCCGGCCACATCCGTAATGAATTGAAAGTGGCTGAACTGCCGAAGGTGTCAAATGGTAGCAGTAGCCATACCCCAAGCAGAATAGACTCAAGGGCAAGGACAACTTCGATAGAGGTGGTATCGGCTTCAATAAAGTGGCGCATGGTGGATGATGTGACGCGCTGTATCAGGTTTCTCACGGGCTAACTCCAACTTACAGCCTATATGATAAGGGATATGTAGCCTAAAGTCAATGATGGTAATGTTGCAGGCGGGTTAGAGAGCAATCACAAGAATTGCTTGACTTTCGATTGCCAATCGACTATAATTGTGATTATAGATGGTTGAAATGAATACAGACAAATCACTTGTAGCACTCAACACTTCAATACTTGCAGCTGGCTCTGAACTCAACCCAATACTCAACGAGTGGATTGAACATCTCGACCTATTGGTAAATACTGGCGAAATATCATCAGCCACACGGCAGACCTATAGAGAGGGACTTCGACACTTCCTAGACTGGCATCAGGGTAAGTCCGTCACAACGCAGAATACAATTAGGGAGTGGGTATCTGACTTGCGGGGCGCATTTAACAATGCAACCGTCAGAGTGTGGTTTTCTGGCTTGCGCGCCTTTTTCGTGTGGGCCACTGATTCTCATTACATTCCTAATAATCCCACTGATGGCATCAAGCTCGGTAAACGAACTGATAGTAGGAAGCACAAGCGTAGCCCATTAACAGATATAGAAGTCAGGCGCGTACTAGCCGCACCTAATAATACTGTGGTTGGTACACGAGACCGGGCCATATTGTACACAATGGCCTTTACTGCCGCCAGAACTGTCGAGATACATCGCCTAGACCTTAAGGATGTTCATACTGAGGGCAATTCTATTGTATTGGACGTGTATGGCAAGGGTGAGAAAGAGGCCGATCAATGGATGGTGTTAAGCAACCATAAGGCACAGACCGTTCTATATGAATGGCTGTCGGTTAGAGGAGATGAGACTGGCCCACTATTCACATCGCTATCCCCTCGCACTATGGGAAAAAGACTATCTCTATCCGCCATTAGGGAAATGATTAAGTCATACTATAAAGTCGCTGGTGTCACTGGCGGCATAAAGACAACCCACAGCCTGCGCCACTCGGCTATCACCAATGCTATCAAGCACAAGCTCCCACCTACTAAAGCACAGTCTATGGCACGGCACAAGAGCCTAGAAACCACTATGATTTACTACCATGAAGAAGATCGTAAAACCAACCCCGCCGAGGAATATATAGACTATGGAGAGTAGTCCAACGTTAGAATATGAATTTAATGCCATTTTTGGAGATTGTCAACTACAGCCCCATGATGGCGATATTGTCAAAGAGTGATCTAGCTTTAATGGTATCACACACTCACACAAGCAATTCTTGAACAGTCTCCGCAGTCTTGCTGTGGACTGACTTTGCTGTAATTCTACACATTCGTAGCCTTGCTGCGCCCACGTGCGCCACTCTGCGCCAATGCGAGCTATCAGCCTAGCATCCCATGTCTCTTCAGGTCTAACATCGAATATCCAGTTACCATGACATTGGTTGCGCCCGAAATGCCATGCCATGTCATAGGCATTAGGCTCTTTCGGCCAGATGAAGTCGAACACCCGTGCTGTAGGATAATCTCGTGCCAATTCATCGGCCAGGCGCATCGTCTCCATATCCCGTGATGGGTCTACCAGTATGACAGCACTATCGGCAATGACTATAGTAGACGCGAAACTACCCAATAGGCGCAGTGTAGGTGTATCACGCCATACATATAAGTTGGTTAGTTCAAGCTGTCTTACCACGTCACTTCCGATGTCCGCATTGTAGCAGTCCACCGTATGTTGTCTGTACCACCAGCATCTTTCACTTGAACCGTGAAGGAACTGGTCGTCATAGCACATTGAACATCCCAATCAGTGTTATCCTCATAGATGGTCGTTACTGCCTGTGCGAGTATTGAGCCAACTCCACTACTGATTGATGCTGCGCCAACAATGCGATATGACCCGAAAGATGAATCAATCGTCATAGCCGATACCAGTACGTCGAAGGTAAATATTCCTGTAGAACTGCCCGATGATCCATAGAAGTTGAATGGCTCTGATGATCCATCCAAGAAGGTGTCTACCCAGCCAGTATTGCCAGTATGGTCTATCTGTCGCCTAAAGACCACCTGTGAAGTACCCTGTGCATCGCCTGCCTCAGCAAACATTCCAGAGGCGTGAACAAACTGTCCATAGCTATCTGCTTTAGCATTCTTACCGCCCGGTATGGACGAGTATGGTACATTGCCACGATTGCTTTCACCTCCCAAAATAGCAGATAAATCACCAGTAGCGGTATTATCGCTGCCCCCACCAATTGTAGAGTAGTCGCCAGTAGCGTCATTATTGATTCCCCCACCAATTGTAGAGCTGCTACCACTGGATACGTTACTGGCTCCTCCTCCTACAGTCGCACCGACATTGTAAGCATGATTAAGAGAGCCACCGCCCACAGTCGCATAGCTATTATTAGCAGCATTGAGTTCACCACCACCCACTGTTGACCAAACACCACTGGCAGTATTAGAGGCCCCCCCACCCACTACAGATTTAGCACCAGTGGCACTATTGCTAAGTCCGCCACCGGCTGTCGCGTAATCTGCGAATGCGCCGTTGCCAGCACCACCGGAGACTGTGCCATAGTTGCCACTAATGTTATTACCGACACCACCAGAAATGACACTATCTGCTATTCCGGCCCCAATGGTGTTGTTGCGTCCGCTTAGTATTCCAGAATAACTACCAGATGTTACCTGACTAGGATCATCTCGCACACTCTGCAAATCAATCGAGTATGCGCCACGTGGATCGCCACCATAGCTCTGATTGTTGATCAGAGACCCGTACTCAACTCGCAATGGCAACCCGGCTGGATTGACGGACTTAGTTGTGATAGTCCCTGCATTCGCCTCTGGTATTGTTGCGAAAGTCGCCGCCGATGCCGAGAATAGAATTGTATCCCCGCCAATACTGGTGATAGACATCGTATCATCGGTCGATAAGTGAACATCGGACGCATTGGAACCCGCATCGTCATCTGTGATAATCCAGCGAGTTCCAAAGTGTTGATGGTCGCCATGAGACACCGAGCCAGAAGTACCCACATTAGATGTAAAAACATCAGTGGGTGGGTTTTCATCAAATATAATGTCCGGCATTCCACCCGATATAGTAATTGAGCCAGAAGTCTGAACGAGAGTAATCCCAGAACCCGCAACCAGTTCTACAACATCTTGTAGGAAGGTATTAGGAACAACACCAATGGAGTTGACACCTGCCGCACCAGGTGTAGCATCAATCCTGAAGTGATGATCATCAACTTGTGTAACTGTAATGTTAGTGCCATTAGAGAGATACACTGTTCCAAAGGCAAATAATTCGGAATCATTTCCAATGCGATAGACACCCCTGTGAACATGATCGCCCGGACTAGCAAGTTCCTCAACGCCTATTACCGGATCGGTATCGACGTGGGCTGGATAGTCTGAGTATAACGATCCTGCACCCGAACCCGACGATGCACCTAGAATGCGCCCTGCGCCATCCACGTTAATGGTTGAGTTGTAATAGACTCCTGGCGTAACACCAGTAGAACTGAGTGTAGTAGCAATTGTGCTGGTTCCACTGCCGGTAACATCGCCTGTTAGAGTAATTGTCTGGTCGCCGGTGTTCGTGCCAGACAGATTAGTACCCGTCACCACACCATTGGCTGTTACATCATCAGGTGTAATATCTCCTAACGACAGATCAATCGTCGGTGTACTGGTCTCATTTACGACTGACGAGATAATACCATCTGACGAGTTCACGCTAACAATAGCAACTGTTCCACCGCCACTAGCGGCAGCAATTGTCCCATACAGCACCAAACTGGCGCTATTCCCCCCTGATCCAGAGCTACAGTCCAGATTAGCGCGCAGCCACGTTCCGCCGCTTAGAGTAATGGCATCAGTTGGCTGTAAGTCATAGTATTCACCCACAATGACAGTCGGCAAGGTAGAGAACAGGCTAGTCCATGCCCCGCCCTGATTGGTGCTATATTGAACGTCTGAAGTGATCGATCCGCTAGTCGGTGTCTCGTTCAGATAGAACAAAGCACCTTCAACAGTAAACAAGTCAGGCACATAGTTCAGGCCATTAAAGTTTGTAGCCGTCGAGAGTGGCCCATCAATGAACCACCGATAGGTATCATAGGCGCTACCCGTTGTAGGTACAAATGTTGGAGCGCCTAGGAAGGGTCGCCAATCGTCATAGATGTAGCTATTCACCCCGTCGTCATAGCGAACGAGTGATGATCCTGATGAACGTGAATACACCAACCATAGTGGCATTTGCCTATAGGCGATACGTGGCGGAGACGGCGGAGACGGCGTAGCACTGACCGAGCCAGAAGTCCACGCCAGATCACCATTCTGATTGATGGTCAACAGGTCGTATCGGTCGCCCCCAACAGGGAACGACAATGCCGGTGAATTGTCGCCAGCGAAATCAAGTGGTCGTATCGCATCGGTATGATACCAACTACCCGAACTAATAATAAGATAATCCGATGCTGGCTCTGGAATGTCTGCCCAGAAACCATGTGTCGGCTTCTCCCACGCTCGGATGTTGTCGAGATTCTTGAGCAGGTTGTTCAGGCTACCCGTTGTGAAGTCGAAGGACTGAGTAGTATCACCGGCTACACGAGTCTGCGCTAACTGTCCAATGAAGCCGCCAGGCCCCGAACCATGTCCACCGCCCGATCCTGACGACCCGCCGAGCCAGATCGCGTTGGTGCGCCACTCGTACCGAATGGTATTCATCATCGCCGCAAGTTCATCTGCAAAGACTCGATCACGTATCATAGAATCACTCGGTCAACTCTAAATCGGTCAGGACAGCCGCCATCGCAAATCCACTATCCGAACGGCTATGCACAAAGCCCGGATAAGTCGTCACATTGTCTACTTTCGGGAACGATCCTGTTGTGCTGGCTGCCAATATAGGCAATGCGTTCCCAAAGTCTGCTACAGCATCCACGGCATAGAATCCTACTGGAACAGTGCTACCCGAACTCCAGCCAGTCACGCCCGGCGTCTTGTTGTACATTCCCACAAAACTCGTTGGCCCCTGCCCTAGCGCATACGTATAGGTATCTGGCCCATAGGGCGTCTGGCAGATAGCCGTTACGAAGCCCATCCCGGACTGCGGCTTTACGTCTGTATAATTTGCGCCGTCCAGTGTCTTCAGCAAACCACTTCCTAACTTATATACATACAGTGCATCACCGTTAAATAGACGCGGGTCGCCACTGTCCTCAAATGTCCCCAGTGTGTATGGCGATCCTGATGTCACCGCAAGCATATAGAAAGTGGTCATAGCACTATCGTTCCAGCCCCACATAAGCTCTTGAATGGATACGGATAGAACTTCGCACCGAACCCCTGATGATTGGTATCTCCATAGGGTGACAGTCCCCAACTATGGGCATCAGAATCGCACGTGTCATTCCCAGTAGTGATTCCTTGCATCATCAACTGCTGATACGATCCATGCGGACTGTAGAAGAACCCAAAATGCAACTTAAATGGCTCTAATGGAATGAGCGATGGATAATACACTGGTAACGAATAGGTCGCCCCCCAAATAACCGGAAATGGACGCGCTGGCCCCGGCACGAAATTCAACTGAAATTCCCAAGCGTAATAGCCCTGACTATCCGGCTCGGCTTGATAATGATCTGTCGGTGTGCCGAACATGAACACATTATCTCGATAGGAGGCAAATGGACAAATCGCCCTAAAAAAGATATTAGCGACTGCTCTGTGATTTACGGTATCTATTCCTGTTAAAGTAATGTTATTAGCCCACCAGTTGGATACAGGATCACTAGCAATGCCCATTTTACACATTGCTATTAGATTAAAGTGAGGCGCATCCCACCCCAAAAAATCAACCACGTGATTTAGCGATCCCCCATATATCTTATATGGAAAATTGTAGTCCTGCCCGTCTCCTTCTGAAGCAACAATGTATGGCACACTTAGATCATACGCTCGCACATTGTACTGATCGTCTTCGCCCAGTTCAGGTATCTTCAATTCTGTACTGGTAAAAATAGTCGATAACGATGCCGGATTGCTCCCCGTGTTATCCCAGTACCAACTTCTCGATTGCTGTGGCTCTGGCGAAGTCGAGCCACTTGTCGATCCACTAGTGGTGCTTAATAAAGCCGTAGAGATAGCAGCAAATTGGTGTATCCCCACTGCGTCAACTGCCACAATCTTCCCATAAGACACCGACCCCGATGTAAGCGCATCCGTATCATCAGCGTTAATGGCTGGTGTAGCTAGCGACATTAACGACCACGAACCGGATGATTGGCTGTCGTCCGTATAGTAGATGTTGTTATTGACAATCGCCACACCCTCATCAAAGGCATTAAAGGCTAAGCGTGGTACATATAGGTTGCCAGTTGTCGGCAAGCCTGCATTGAACGTCGCCCACGATGCCCCACCATCATCAGACTTATAGACACCATGCCGAGTCGTTCCAGCATACACTTTAGGCACTCGTCTCGACCAACCCGCAATACGTGGACATCGCTCGCCAATCGTCACACGCATCACATAGCCCTTATCATCGTAGTCGGACTCTAATGATGTGATCACATCCCAGTCAGAGTATGATTCGTGGCCCATCCGAGCCGATTGCCCAATCCACAGATATGGGTTGCCAACAATTTCACCCGTTACAACAATAGTCTCACTTCCCAACTCTTCCAATAGATAATCAGCAATGCGTTGTGCTTCGGAGTTTGTGCCTATCATGGGCGATGCGACTGCCGTTACCCTATCAGGAATGATAGTCTCTAATGGCCCATAGGCATTGGCAAAGACATTGCCTTCTGTACTGGCATAGCCATACACTTTGACATTAGTGCGTGTCCACTCGTCATCGTTCCGACGATCATAAGAAATGAAGTTTGACAGACCAATACTGCCCGAATTACGTGCCACGCGCCCTATTTGTAACACCCCATGTCGGTTGCAATACGCATACTGTGACGCATAGGTCATCACATCCTGTAGGGATTCATGAACCGTCCGCAAGCCAATTTGAACACCTGCCGGGACAGTGTGGCCCGGACTATTGATCTCATACTGCAACTCGCACAACCCCAACAAATACCCTTCCCAATAGTCTGTCAATTGTGGCGTATAGCCCGGAACGGGTTGGTCATTAGCATCGTGGCCCGTGGTGATTCGCTCACCAATGAAGTACGACAATGCTCGTGTATAGGTATCTACACACTCAATTGTCCAATCGTAAGACGGTCGTTCGCGTTGCCCGCTTGTCACATAACCCGTAAAGACTTTGACATCATTCTCATAGAGCTCAACCGGATCAGATACCGTAATGGATGACGAGAACGACGAATCCAAAATCAGTGTAGCTTGTTGGCCCGGTGCGCAAAGATTGAGACGACGTTTCAACGAGCGAACCGCCCCGGCTATTTCATTCCCGCCTATCGTTCCAGTGACAGACATATCCTTATCCTATGTTACGCACACAACACTGGTCTGAAAACCAGTATCGTCCAATTTGTGCGACACCCTGTAAACAAACACATCCAAGTCAAGACCCGTGTACGATTCTGTAACGTGAGCTATATGCCTAGCCCGGACATTATGATCCCCCTCAAGGTCAATGTTTATGCTACGGCCCAAGCGATTAAGTAGCGTTAAATTAAGCGCCGCCGTTCTACTTGCAAGATCGGCTGTATCGATCATCTCGTGAGCTATTACGCTGGTCTGCCTTACCACTGTATATGGACTAGGGTCTTCGGCTTCTGCATGAATGTCGTCCTTACCGTAAACAACAATGCGATCCCGAATTGACGCATTGCTTTCCTCATAACTGATATTCAGTATTTGGCCGCTGGCTCCTGTTACCCAAGTCCAATCAGGTGTATCACCACCAACAATATAAGGCCATCTCTCTTCGTAGTGTATATTTCCACCTTGACTACAGAAGATCACACGCCCAGTTATTGTGCTAGTAAACTGTAGTGCCTCACCCACACTCTGTAAATTAAACTTCGCGCCGTCCTCGTTCGTGCCGAATGTGAAGCTCGGACTTGGTGGTGCTGTGATGACATCTGGTAGTCCTGCCTCTCCCAACAGTGCGTTCACCAAGTCATAGTCTGATATGCTATGGAACGTTAGTGGGTTCTCTGGATCGTCGGATGCCAAAAAGAAATCTACGGCACGCACCAGAATGTCGTTGGCTACAATGGTAAATAGTCCGTCCGGTCTCTGACGAGTTATTTTTTTAACGTAGCCATCGAACACAATAGAATGATCTCCAGCATAACCCAAGTCGATCTCAATTGCACTTGACAGACTTAGCGATGTAGCTTTGCACTCGATAGTAGCATTGGCCGTTAGCGAACTATAACTCGCTTCGGTTGTTACGCTGTAAATTCCTGTACAGCCGGTAACGGTACAATACGTCGCAAGTGAGCTCATACTGGTGCAGTCACCAAGTCCAAGTCACATTCCCAAATAGGCGTCAGGGCCGTTGAATATGATACTCCATCAATGACCGCCCCGCTATATTTTAAGAATGAAAACTTGGGCGAGCCATCAATGCGCTGGTTTAGGAAATTTCCGTAAGGCGTGAATAATGTACGTACCGTGTTACCGATAGCATCTGCCACGATAGCCGCTTTGTTGGCTTCACCAATGACCAACCCCTTAATGTGGCGCTTCTCACTACCTGCCCCAAAGAAGTGATATTGCGACTCCGTGCTATCCAAAATGAACAGCTCGGATCGCTTTATTTCACGCGAGATGTCACCCTCGCTAACAAAAATATCAACGCTGCCAAATTGCCACAGTGCGGTCATCGTCGTGCCCCCTGTAGAGACTTAATGCCCTGACTGGTAAACGCTTTCACGATCATCTGATACAGTATCGGGAATACAGTCCGCGCAACCACCTGTCCATTCATCATTACCGATAGGTTGGCATTAAAGGTAGCCTTAATGGGTAACGCCGCCACATTTACCGTTACCGCTGTCTGGCCCGATTTACCCATACCTTTAGTAATGTCATCACCCATGTCGCCCATGCCGCCACCTGACCAAAAACGTCCACCCGCCCCCAAATTGCTCAGGCGCGAGATATTGCCAGCCAACATTCCTATGTTCTGAGTCAATAGAGCCGTTTGTTGACCACCCGTTAATGGCTTATCTTCAGTCAGCCCCAGACGTTGCGGCATCATTGAGATCGATCCAAAGAATGCCGCCAGTGCAGTCTTAATATCAACTGACGATTCACGTCTTGGAGATACACCCACTATTGGTTCTTCTTTCTGTTCGCGCAGTCCACCCGCCAATGGTTGCTTGTTCCACATATCCCAGAACTTAGCAATACCCGTCTCTTGCGGCTGAATGGCTGAACGCTCTTGCATGGTGGGTGACAACTTCACTCCGGCTGTCGTCAGGGCGGTAGCAATCAGCCCCATAATGTCCATGTTGGCAGCCATCTTAGCCATCTCCAGCTGGCCTGGTGCAGTCATCCCTAACCCGGTATAGGATGCTTTAATTGCCGCCACGATCTGACTGGCTGACATCTGAACTGCGGTCGATACCTTATCACCAGAAGTATTAGTCGCCCCTAGCATTGCTGCCAAAGCCGCCGCGTCGAAACCTCCACCCTCTGACTTGTTCCATCTCTGCAAATCCAATGACGAGATAGGCACGAGCGCCGTTGCGCCTGCTGGTAAGTTCCATGTGCCGGACAATTGTGCCTTCTCAACCTTAGTCAAGTCCTCTAAGGCCATCTGCAACGCTGTCATTCTGGCGTGCATGGTCTTGAACACGTTCTGGTCGCCCAGCAATAGGTTAATGTTCATCTGCTTCTCAGGCGAGCCGATCTTGGTCAAGAACGCATCGTACTGTGCTGTCAACGCCTGTAACTGTCCAAACTGTGACGGGTCAACATTCTTGAGACGCTGGAACTGGAAGTCGCTCTGATCCTCCTTCATCTTACCCAACGCCTTTTGGATATTGGCATAGTCTTGACCCATCTCATACTTCATGCCCTGCTGAGTGCGAACAAGCTGTACTGCCGTATCAAGTTGTTGCTTATACGCCTCTGCCACCTTATTGGCCTCGGCTGTGGTTAGCCCCATTGCTAATGCCTGTTCCCGAATGGCTTGTATCTCCATCTGCGATATTTGCAATGATAGCTGTTTGGCTTGATTGATTTCCTCTTGGCTATACTTGGTTAAGTCCAGTTCGTTGGTCGGCAGGAATTGGCTAAGCTGGGATAGATTCGGTGCTCCACCAGTTTCACCAGCTTGCTCGAACATATCCTGAGCAAGCATTCTGAAATTGCTCTTCATGTTGTCGGCTGGCTTCCAAGCAGTGATAAAGTTAGTCGGTGCTGTTGCTGTCGTACCCGCTACTGCATCTTTCACCTCTCCCTTAAGCAGCGACGGCAATTGTTTCATCCCCGCCAAGATTCCATCCAAGAATGATAGCCCCGTCTTCGTCCCCAAGTCCTTAGTGTTAGATATGATGGATTGCTTAGTAGCTTCATCTATAGTAAACTGTTGAGCAAATTTGTCTCGATCAACTTTAGTCATGCCAACAGCGCCAGGCAATATCATAGACGTGGCAAGATCAGACCAGGCTGTATTGTATTCATCTATAGCCTTATCTGCTACCTCTCTAGACAGTCCTGACAGACTAGCAATGAAATCGGCCTTAATCTTACGAGCCGCCGCCCGTGGATCGCCCAATTGACGCTCCACAACACCAAATTCGGATGCCATTGCACCTTGCCGACCGCCCTTCTCGCCACCTGCCATGCTACCAAGAAATACATTCACGGACAGGCCAATATCATTCATCATCGCGCCGAAAGTATCCGCATTTTGTCTTAGTTCCTCAATGCGCGCTTTAACACGATCCACCATTTTGCCGAATGTTTTGTCAATCATATTATTCATACTGTTCAGTGTACCCTCGACATCCCCTAACCCCTCTCTTGCGCCCTCTGCCGCCGCCTGGAACACTCCGCGCATTGCGTCTCGTGCCTGTCCCTTAATGGCTCCGCCGCCGATTATATCAATGATCTTTTCTCGAATATCTGGGGCGAAGGTAGACCATTTGTTACCAATCTCAGATAGAATATCCCCCATTGGCTTTAGATTCTTGTTTACATCTAAAACATCTACCCCAAGGACATGAAGACTGTTAGCAAAGGTAACAATATTCTCGCCCTTCAATCTATCAACACTGTCAGTGAATCTATTGAATGCCTGATAAACCACGTCAACAGTTCTACCAGAAGCCGCAGCACCTTGTACCACAATCGCAAATGTCTTTTCAAAGCTTAACCCCATTGCATCGCTCAAAGACTTGATGCTAGGCAGAACATTCATAAAGGTGGTCGCATCACCTCCCACTCTCTTATAGCCCGCTGCCACTAAGTCAGCCATCTTGCTGGCCGATTGACCAGTAGCGAGTTGTGCCTCACCCAGCGCATTTACGGCTTGCTTAACATCAGATAGACCTAATGCTTCGGTAAGTTTTGTGGCCGCGCCGAATAGCTCCTGTTGCCCACCCGGAGTCTTCTGGAATCGACTTGTCTCAACAATGCCCGATGCTGCCGCTGATGGCATAATACCCCGCTGAACTGCCGCCTCGCGCAATGCGTTGTATTGCTGTGTAGCCTCACCTATTGACTGATCGGTAATGGCCGCAAATCTAGCAACAGCAACACTATATTGCTCCATCGCTTTGATGGTTTCTTGTATCTCATGTTGGGCAGTACGTAAGGTCTGCCACACCGCAACACCAATACCGATACGAACAACCTGGCGCTCGAAGGTCGCACCAATTTGACTGGCGATCCCGCCTGTCTTGCCCATCGTCTCATTAGCGCCCTTGAGAGCCGCATCGTATGCCTTTGTCGCCTCACTTAGTTCTTTTGTGGACTTTGGATCGCCCAGTATAAAGCCGCTCTTGGCTTCAGTCGCCCTATTCCGCAATGCCTCCAAAGAGCCAGCAATGGGCTGATTGGCAATCCTATCCTGTAGGGTAGCCTGTTGCCCCATCAGACGATTATATTCTACGGTTGCTTGTCCAGTCTGTTGTAACCGCTGTTGTATTAGAGCAAGTCGTTCTTCGAGAGACTTACCCTTTAATGATGCCTGAAATTGAGACTCTGACAAGCGGGAAACAGCAGCAGCATACTGATTGGCCTCGGTTGCCCCTTTACTGAAAGCCCGTGCCTCATTATCAATCTCTGTGGTTGTAACAACAGGGCCAGCCTCACCCTCCGTTTTTCTAGTTTCTGTAACTCGCTGTAGTCCCTCTTTGTTGATAGAGACATTGGTGCGAAATTGTCCCGCTCCACCTATTCCAGACATCACTTGTCTGTTATATTCCTGTAGAGCGTCTGCCGCAGCCTGCGCTTCTTTGGAGGTAATATCTAGTGATGATCCTAATTCCCGATTGGCCCCCGCCGCCCGCTTAATGGCGGCAACATCGGACTCAACAGACACTTCGGGGACAGGCTGTTGCAATCTCTGGCCCATTGCTTCTGCACGCAATCGAGCCTGTTCCTTGTAGTATTCCATCTCTCCCATTGGAGAAAGACGACCGCTAGGCACATTAGAGGGAGTTATGCTACTGGCTTTTTGTGTTGCTTGTGCTAACTGTTCTTGTGATTGAGCAGCAGCCCGCGTGGATTGTGTAGCTGCATCTTGCGCTGTCTTTATTTGTGCTAACCTAGTCTGAACGGCAATAAGAGCTTGACTATACTTTTGTATAGATGCTTCACTGCCATCGACCGCTGCCTTAGCCGCACTAAGCTCTGCACGCAACTCGCCAAGAGACTTAGTGGCTGTAGTTGCATCTCCCGTAGTCTTGATCGGGATATTGACACCCTCGGCCTCTAGCCTCTTGCCCTGAGCCTCAATATCCGACAGCTCACGCTTGGCGATTGTGCCGTCAGCATTAACTCGTATGGTGAAGATTTCTTCTTGGTCAGCCATAATTTACCAACTTAACATAACCCAGTCCACAGACAGACTAGATCATTGTTGTTCGTTGCGCTTCTTGCGCTTCTCTTTCATATCGGCTATCCACTTATCGACACGCTTCTGGTCGTGCCAGAACTCTTTAGGCACTTCTTTGTCATAGCCCTCAACATCATCATCGCCATACATCCCGCTAATTTCCTGTATCTGTTCCCAGCGTCGTTCTGAGAACAGCGCATACGTCCATACCCACGGCCATCTCTCAGCCGGTAGGTGACTCGGTGCTACCTGTAGCGTCTTTGTCCACCCCACCAGCAACCCCCGCAGACTCGCTTTTGGTAATCTCCCACGGGTCAATGGAGTCCATTTCCTTGTAGAGCTTATAGAGCCTATCAATGACTGGCATAGGCATCTGGTGAATGTCGTCCACTGTTTTCCAATGTTTCTTGCCGTCCGACTCAATCGAACACCAGACTGTGTAGTACACATCGGAGTCCTGCGACATGGCATAGGTGAATGATTGAATGGCGCGAGTGTGTAATTCTTTTAGCAATGTCTCACGTGGCAGTTCAGACACCTTTTGCCTGTAGGCATTTATGCCGCCCAACACATGCTTGGCTCTATCGGCATACACCTTCAACTCAATCTCGGTTTGCTTCTTGCCAGTATCTATTTCCTCAATGAGTGTGGCCTCATCTGGTGTCGGCACAAAATCCAACCGATACAGGTCACGCGCCTCGCGCTCCAACTCATACATGCGCCCTTGCGCCATTAGGTCTATCAGCGTCTCTAGCGCAGTATCCTCTAATGGCAGTATCTTAGTCTTGTATAGGTCTGATTCTGGATTTTTGAGTGCGTCACTAACTCGCGTGGCTTCCGACAAAGCATAATCACGCTTCGCGTTCATCTCAAAGTCAGAGAGAACACGCTGCGTAACAATCTCACCATTCGGAAGTTCAATATCCCTGTTAGCCCTAAAGAATTCATCCAAACGAAACATAGTCCACTATCTCCTTTGTGGGATTCCTGTCCGTCACCCTTCTGACGGTTTACCATTGAGAGGAGGGGCGGACATGGCATATCCTCATGTGTCCGCCCCTTTAGGTTGTAGTTACTGACTAGCTGGCAATCTCAGTCTTGCTGACAATGACACCACCCGAATTGGCTGTGGTTACTGAGACGTTGGTCATCGAGTATCGCGCTGTCGTTAGACTGCGTACACGTCCTTGCAATGGCGTTGCTGTGGTCGGGCGCATATTCTCCAGGTGCCACGACTTGATAACGCTCGCGCCTTCTGCCAATGCTGGATCGTACAGGTTAATGTACACATCAACGTCCTGTGGCTGGCTCAACACCAGGCTCGTGCCATTATCGTTCGAGACTGGGAAGAACACATCTGCTGGCTGGTAGTCACCCGGATTCAAGTCGAAGTCAGCCGTGACATTCGGTGTGTCTACCAACTGTCCGACAATCTGACGATTGCCCAACTCGCGCACAGTCTGTACTGGGAATTGCACACGAATCGTGAATGACTGCAAACGATACGCCTTGTTGCCAGCAATGTTGCTACTGCCGAAGGCCACTCGCGCATCCTTGCCGTGAACTGCGCCCGGCGTCAGGTTATCGAAGCCGCCCCATGATGGGTGTGGGAATGGCGCAGTCGTGTGCCATGAACCACTCGTGCCTTCCAGTGTGGCCTGAAAAGAACAAGCGCCGTTCATCACGAACCGATATTGCAACTCGGATACGCGCAGGTTGCCCAGTGCTAACTCCGATGTGACGGTATCAGCATCATTCCTGATCGGTACGTACAGCGTGTTTAACTGCGTTGGCATATTGCCTGCCCAAAAACCACTGCCCGTTGTCGGATTGACACCCGCCAGTGTCATATCCAATGTGCTGTCGTGCAGGTTCTCTTCAACTACCGCCCTGAAGGTGGTGGGATCAAGCGTATTACCGGCTTTGTCTACGCTACCAATTTGAAAGTAGTCGGTACTGTTACTTGTGCCGGTAGGCTCTAGGCTCTGGACGCGCTGTAGGAACAAGTCGGTCGCAGACCCAGACGAAAGTGTGCTGTTGCGCACCCAGCCTGAAAGCCTGTGCGAAAGTAAACCGCTTATCGAAGGTGAAGTTGACATAATGCTATATCTCCTTATTGATTTCTAGGCCAATGTGATGTATAATACCCACATGGAGGCACTATCGTGACAGAAGTCCTAGAAACCAGTCTCAAATTCAAGGGCAACAAATTCTCGAAAACATACGGCGGAATGTCCGTATCGTTGTGCATGGCATATTGCCTGAGTAATGGATACACCGTCAGCTATCCTCTATTCGATGATGCACGATATGATCTGATTGCTGACATTGATAATAGTCTAAAGAGAATCCAGTGCAAAACAGCTATGGTGTTCTCATACAAGCAGATCAGGTATCCCAGAATCAAGCTACATCATGGCTCCCAGTCGTCATACGGTCGATCTGATTTCGATCTACTATGGGTTATCACACAACAACATGCCTACTTGATCCCAATAGACAAAATTCCAACTGTTGACGATCAACTGGTAGAAATAGTCTTATCGCCAAAGTTTAATACCTATATAGTCGATATGCCATTTCTGACAGGTCAAGACCCCAAACGAACTCTCGAAACAATGAACCTTACCGATAAAGAGCGTGCTAGAATAGCCTCTCTGTTCAGACTTGGTGATACCTCTGAAGATATAGCCATGACAATGGGACTCAAACATTCTCAAGTTAGTGGCTATCTAGCCAGCGCAAAGATTGTCAAAGAGCATTTTGTGACTGATGATATAAAGTCCAAAATTGTCGAACTGTATAAATCCGGGATAGAGGTCAAGAAAATATCCCATCAAGTCAATTTCTCAAGAGCATTAGTCACCCAAGTCATAACCGATTCTGGCACAGAACTTAGGAGAAAAACTGCTATACATCCAGAATGGAAACAGACCATTGTCGAAATGTATGTTAAAGGTCAGAAACCACAAGAAATAGCAAAATACTTCGGAATAAGACGCCCTAATGCTATCTCGGCATTTCTCAATAAGCACAAGTGGCTCATAGACGAGACTCGCCAAAAACTAGGTCTTACATAGCAACGTAATGTAGATACACGTTGCGCCGTACAGGGCACGGCTGCTCTCAATTCGTTCCAGCAATTCCGTGTCACTACCAATTCGTTCCAGCGACAATCGATCCGTAAAGATGTCTTGCACTACAATTGGCACTTGCACAGTCGCTACTTCTATTTCCGTTCCGGGCGTATTGGCCGATGAGTAAATCTTGATGCTTAACCCACTGCCAAAATAGTCTGCAATAAACGCGCCGATGTCATCGCGCTCGCCTCGACTCCTGCCGAAAACATTGATCATTAAATCGACATTGCGCCCCATCCGGTCGCCCATCTGATATGGCCCAACTTCATAGCGCGACACCTCAATGACAATGTGTGGCTGCTGCTGGTCAACACGTTGTGCCACAGGCGGTATAAACGAATCCAATAAGTAAATGTACGGAAACGTCGGCGTGAATGTCCCTAACTGCACTGCCCTGAATTGTGCCTCGGTGTACACATTGAATGCCGATAGGTTAGTATTGGCATCCGGTGCAATAAACATATCACTTAGCCGGTCACGTACCGACAGCCTGATCTCACGGTGCTTCAGCAAGATAATCCCCTATAATTCTGTCTGAATTAGCCCTAAATTCATCTAGTGATTTCTCAATGAAGTGTGTAGCCGTAATGCCTGCTTTGGCGTTGCCATAGTTCTGCACCCATATATAATTGGCATAGCCTTCGCCCCTGCCGCCAAACTTGCCAGCACGACGCTCTGCTGCCAATTTCTGTTTTAGCTCTCCGGGCAATCCCCACCAATTCGACGGTCTAACTTTTACGCCAGACTGCTTCAAATAAGTAAAAAAATCGCGCAGTGTTCCACTTGGCGCTGGATCGTCTTTGTCACCCGTTCTAGACTTGTCACCAACACCAATTGACCAACCCGTTGATGTTCTTTCTGGTTCACCGACATACGTTAAAGCGCGTTCTGCTGCACCTGTATCAATCGGCGTATTCTTGAGCAAGCTATTAGCTAATGAATAGCCAAGTTGCATCACCAAGCCGGGCGAATTAAACTTGACTTCTATGCTCTGGATGAATCCGGCGAGACTGCCCGTTGCCATCTGGTACTACTCCTGCTGCTGGACTGATATAGGCATCTATACCCGCCGCCCTGAATCTGTTACTCGCAAACCGCCGCAGAGTGTTCATAATCTCTAAGACGTTCACCCGCATTGGCTCATGGCCCACACTTGACTTGTACACATCATTAGCCGTCAGAAGTTGTTTCATACAGGCATACACTTTTAAGTCTACATCCAATATCGCGCCTGCCTGCTGTTTGATAACACTCTCGGCCAATTCCAATTTCTGTAATGCCTGCTCCAGCCTCGCCTGCAATAGCCTATTATCCTGCACCGTCGTGTCAATCATACCTATAGCCCCGTTGCCCTAAAATTAGGGCTGAATTTCTTGCAATGCGCCGTCACATCGAATACGCGCCCTACCCCATTCAATGTCAGGTTGTTCATCCTGAGCGTTATTCCATCACAAAACACGTACCCTTCACCATGTCCACTCTTATAGACTTGCTCAAGTGTAGCTCTATCTCTATCAGAAAAGTACATCAGATAGTCACCCACTTCCAGTCCGGCCACGGCTGGCCCTAGTCCCATTAAAGTAGTGTCCTGAATAATCTTGATGCGCGCTTTCGTCCTGTAGACCGTGTAAGTCGGGTCAACATATTCGGTTTGTGACTTACTGATGTCATACGGTGAATCCGTGAACGGCTCGTAATTGGAGCCGGAATTCACCGTCACATTCACCAAGTACACTTCCCGATAGTCGTTCCGGGTGGCGTGGGCATCCTCCCGTATGTTTAGCAAGTCGTGTATATCGAGCATTGACATTCATATCACCACGTCGTTCCCCGATAAGGCGTTGTGCCTGTCCAGTCCTCAGCCGCCGCTACCTTCTGCCAGAACCGATGCGCTACAAACTCTCTTGTCATCTGTGGGGCTATCGCTCCACCATACAGCCCGTCACCCAGCTGTTCGACCTGCGCCTGCTCTAAAACCTTCTTTAAGGTGTCCCACAAAGAGTCGTAGGCTATCTTTAGGTTTCTAACCGTCATCGACTTGTCGATAGACAGCCCTTGCGCCTCTTTCCAGATGAAGTCCGATAGAGCATGTTCGCCCATCAGAGTGCGATAGAAGGCTAGTTGCACGCACTTGGCATACAGGTTCAACTGATTGCGCGATGTGCTGAAGTATACCGATCCAATAACCGGATCACTGCCACTGGTATCTACCACATACGCTGTAGCCGAACTCTCGGTAATGGGTACAATTGATCCAACCGTTGTAGATAGCGAGTAGCCTCTAAACCACAGCCCTTCCATCTCATCAAAGCCCGCTACCAAGAGCGAGCGTACTGTCAGGTCTGAATACTTGGCCGTTGAATAGCTGGCTACTGGCTGAACACTCGGCGCAGTATTAAAGTAGAGAGCGCCAAAGTCAGAATCTACAGTGTATGCGCTACTTGCTAGTGGCGCACTACCAGTGGTATATACTCCCATTGACCCGCTGGATAGTATCGGCGGATAGTTGGCATAGAATATTGTATTGACACTATCCACCACACCCGACAACGGATCACGCGCCACGTACCGTTTGTTAAACAGACGGGCAACCCGATCTACCAATGTTATCCCGTCTGTCCACAATTCAAAGGCCATTAGGTCGCCTTCCGCCGATTGCGCCGACTTGTTGACTTGAATGCTTTCTTTTCGGCAATGTCGTCCAGCCGATTGTCAATGTCTCGGATCAAGTCTTTGCGATTGCCTAGTCGTTCCTCGTAAAAGCGAGCCGCTTGTAGAAGTGGCACAAGCTCGTCACGCTGGAACTCGACCTGCTCTTGACTGTCATCAGTCGTGTCCATCAACTTCATATTGATGAGCGCATGGATCGCCATAGCGGGGCTACCTGGACGACCAGTAGTGGAATATGGCTGAGTTGCAATCCACCACGCTTTCTGCTTGCGCCCAAGATTCAGCCGCTTATCCAGATCGTCCGGTAATATCTTCTGATTAGCAGTGCTCGGTACAGTATCTACCTTGTCCACAAAGATACCCGGATTGTTCTGATACACAACGGCGAATCGCCCCTCGTCCAGCCAGTAGGACGGAATAACCAGCCATTCCCATGCCCTGATTAACAAGTCTTTAGGCTGATACCCGAACGGTAGGCCCATTTCAAACGGGTCGGGAGCGGGAATGCCCACGCTCCCGACCTCGTAACCACGATAACTTGCCACGACATACTTCCCGGACTTCACCTTGATTTCTTCCAGTGTGGGGCGCGTATCCTTTACCGCCCCCTGTTTACCCTTTGCCATCGTATTGCTCCTTTTGCCCATCTTCCCAAATGTTTGGGTTGACGCTTCATCGACTTGCTAAACAGTCCATAGGACTGCTGAACTCAAATCTCCACGTCCGTTTAGACTCTCCGTGCGATTCACGGCGAGTTTCAACAGATACACTAGCTAATATCAACACGCCACAGTGCAACACCCGAACCCACATACCAGCTATGCTCGGCATCGCGGAAGGCGTAATCGTCTTCACCTTGAATGATGTCAACATAGGTGTCATTGCGCGGGCTGCCCTTGCGCTGATGCCAGCCAACCTGGGTTGGATCACCAGCAAAGTAAACCTGGTCGATTGGGACATACGGATGCGAGTACCAGTTGATACCGCCGTATTGTCCATAGAACAAGTTGTCCACCAATGTGTCGGCCAACTTGAACGAGATCGTCGGCATTGTCCACGTCCAGCTCTGCATTTCCATCAAGACACCGGGGTTGATCACGGCCATCTTGACTGGGAAACCGATAGCATTACTAGAGCGCAGAATGCTGTCCACCGTGCTCTTTGTCAACACACCCGTCACGGAGTAGATGTGATTGGTAGGAATGCCAGCATCCAACACAACCTTTGCCGCAGCATCACGCTTGCGAGCCAGTTCCCATGCCACATAGTTCATCTGGCGGGCCAGGATGTTCCAACCAGCCTTGCGAAGCGTCGGCCATGCAATCTTGAAGCCCGTCTGGAAAGTCGTGAACGTTGGGCGCGTGAACCGATAGCCCGGCTCGTTGAACAGAATCTCAGCACGTGCCGAACTGGTATAGGCAACATTGGTCAGGTCTTCAACCCCGATCAAGTTGTCTTCGAGCTCTCCGATTGTTTGCTGCATGAATAAGCGGTCGTACTGTTCCATGTACGGAACGATTTGCAGGATAGGCTCAGCAATTGCCGCACCGAACTGTTGACGATCCGCCATTACGTCTGGCGAACCACTAGCCAGCGAAGCCAACAGTGCATCAACCTCACTGGTCACATCATTGCCATCCAGTACCGGATTGCCATACAACACACTCTCGCGTGAAGCCGTCAGTGCATTACTACCGGCTTGTGGCTGATACTTATACTTGAGTTCACTCAGTTTGGTAGCCATTAGAATGTACCTCCGAAGTCGAACTCAATCACGGCCACATTAACGCTAGAGCCTGTGCCGCCTGTGCCATCGTAGAAACTCTTGACATCAATCAGACGACCGATTGCATTCGTGCCGGTTGCCATCGTGATCTTGCCCGAAGCCGCTGCATACACATTGCGCTGATCGGCGCTCTCGCTTGGCAATGATCCCGATGAGAAGAAGTCCGCCGACATCTCTACGAAGCCGTGTCCCGTCAGGACATTACACGCCTCGGCCTCGGCGTAAATCTTGGTGGTCGGCGCATACACCAAGTCGCGGTTGCCATAGAAGAACCCGAAAGGCTTGCTACCGGTTGCGCCTGCTAGGGAAGCCGTTCTCCCTGCCGCGTCCAACACGGCCAACAGGCCGGGTTCCGCTGTGGTTGTGCCTGATGCAACTGTCAGGTCATGACCATATACGTCAGCCCCAGACTTAGGGCTGAGCCACTGAAACACTTTAGTGCTCATAGATGTCTCCTATCCTACAACAATCTTCTGTCGCCCAGTTTGGGGCTGCTCGGAGGCCATGAGGCGATTCGTGCCCGATTTGTCCTCTGGAGCTTGCTTCGCGGTGGCGGCTCGCACCAATAGGTCGATAGTCGTCTCCGGTAATGCCAATAGTTCGTCTTGGCGCGTCTCGAACTCGCTGGCTTCCATTACGTTGCCAACTAGCTTAGCCTTCAACTGTCCAACCTTATGTGCCTTGACTTCACCACGTGCTGACTGCAAAGCTGTTTCAAGTGTGGTGACTCGTGCTTCCAAGTCAGTCACTTTGGCCTGAAGGGTAGTCTTAGCCGTCTGCTCGTTGGCAAGATCGGCATTGCGCGCCTCAAGATCAGATGCCAACCTGGTCATATCGGCCTTCATCTTGGCATACTCGGCCTGACCATCGGCCTCGTTCTCTTTCTTTTCCGCGTCAGGAGTTTCTTTCTTGTCCTCATTCATCTCGTCATGCTTCTTCTTCATCTCGTCGTCGTCCATATTGGTCTCCTTCGATGATTCAGACTTCGATTTCTTGTCGTCAGGTGTTTCCATTCCGGCGCTCTTGTAAGCCGACTTCAACTTGGCAAGAGCCTTCTCTTTGTCTGGGCCTTCGTACTTATTGCCCCGATACCCACCGTGTAGAGCCGCCCACGCCCCACCCAATAGGTGTGAATCAACTTTGCCTTCGGTATTCTTGTAGCGCAGATGCCAAGTAGTGGGTTTTTGCGGGTCTTCCACTACAAGGTAGTGGGAACTGGGATGATTACCATCACCCTCCGACTTGGTGACAGTTGCCTCAATCTCATTGTCATCCATAGCCATTTTTTCCTTGTAAAACGCTAAAGCATCTGGCGCGAGTTGATCTACCCAAGCCATAATCAGGCTAGATTTAGTGGAAACAATATCCATACTCTGTCCACCAGAAATATGAGCCCATGCAGACTTGATCTCGTCAACCAAAAACTCGCTCATAAATATATCCTATTGATACTTTGTATCATCCATGTTATAATTACAACATGGGACGCCCTAAAGGTAGTAGAAACGGAATACGCCAAGCATTTGTTGTAACTTGTGCATCTTGTAAGAAAAAGTTCGAGATAGACCCATATCGCTATCGGCTCGAAACTACAAAATGCTGCTCAAAGAAATGTCAGTCAATTTGGCACTCCAGGGGTATGCAGAAACCGACCCACAGAATATGCCCAGTATGTAATAAGGAATTTGTCACAAGACCATCCGATCAAAAAGTCTATTGCTCAATGCTATGTGCATCCAAAGTTCATGGCACTAAAATCACTGGGCTAAAGGTAGAGCGCATAGAAAAGATTTGCCCGATTTGCTCCAAAAGATTCACGTTCCGCCCAGCTGAAAACAGGTCTTTCTGCTCAAAAAGGTGTGCCAATAAAGCTCTAATCAAGCAACGCCTTCGACTTACTTGCCAGTGGTGTCATAACACATTCGACACCATGCACAAAGATCAGAAATACTGCTCAAAAACCTGTAGGAATATAGCCCTACGCAACATCAAGTTTAGTAACATAGAACCCGGCATGGCATCTGCCCTGTATGACGCTGGAATAAGATTTGAATCTCAATATCCATATTTCCATTACATCATGGACTTCGCAATCCCAGATAGGAAGGTGTCTATAGAATGCGACGGAAACTATTGGCACTCTTTCCCGGAAGCCATTGTGAGAGACAAGAAAAGGGACACTTATCTCAAAAGACACGGCTGGACAGTTTTAAGATTCAGTGAAACAGAAATATACAAAGACATCAACTCTTGTATTGCTCGCATATCCGGGCAACTAGCGAGTTCATCTTAGCGTCACCACTTGCCATAGTCTCTATCTCCTCCTGGTGACTGGCGACAAACATGATGGTGGATAAATTGAAGGATGTCTCACTACCCGCCGGGCTAAGTGTTACCGCCCCGCCAACCGCTCGCAAACCTCGTAAGATGCGCTTTGCACCATGCAGGACTTTAGCCTTTAGGTGCTGGCAATAAGACTTGGCATCCGTATGGACTGCGTGACAAATCGAGCACTCGGCTGTGGACGCTTCTGCTTCAATGGACAGTTTGTAGCGACCACTCTCAATATCGTTCGGGTCAATGCCTAACTTGGCACAGCGATCCGTCCACACCACCCCGTCCACTTTAAGAACACCGTCATCGTTCTTACCGGCAGTGTAGAAACCAATATTCTTGGTGTCGTTGTGTTCGATGTCAATAGCTGTAGCTGAAATAGTGGCCGCTAACTCAGAGATACCGTCATTGTCCAACTCGTCCAGATTGGCATTCGTCTCAGCCCGCGCCAGCACTGCATCATGGAAGCGCAGAAAACGCGGATTGTCAGTATCGGCCTCAAAATGGACTGAGCCTAACACTAACTCGGTTGAGGCGATAACTTCGTTGACTTCTGTCACAGTCTCTTCCTCTGAGGCAGTGGCCTTCTCTGACTTAGGCTCATGCACGTATAATGCACGAAGATAAGGAAGAGCAGCCTGACGGGACTTATAAGGCTCTTTGTTCTTCTTATCGACCTTATTGCCCTTGTCGTCAACTTTGAATACGTACCAGCCATCAGACTCATGAACTATCTGGTACTTAGCTTCCAACTCGTTTGCCATGTCCACTACCTGTAACGAAAAGAGGACAGACCTTTGCCAGTCTGTCCTCTTATACGATGCCCTATCTATGCTACATAATACGCTGATGTTTCGCGTTTGTCAATAATGAGTTTTATGGTGTTTCAATCACCAAATTTCAGTATGGCTGTGGACTGTTTATAGTCAACTCTTGTCCCAAAACTGCCGAATTGGGATATATTTTAGCCAAAATTCTCAACGACCTTCATGGGTGAGTTTGCAACCAGTGTTACCCGGTGTCCACTTGATAGTGTGACATACACATTGTATTGGTAATCGCCAACAGACATTGCGCCCGTTTGGGCCGCTGTTGGCTCAGCGCGCACCTTCTTGGATGTTCCTGTAGGTGTCACCACTGAGCCTGATACAGAGAATGACACTTCACGAGTTAGCCGACTACCAGCAAAGATAACGCTACCGCTGGTTAGTTCCGGCCACTCACCCGTCGTGTCTGTCCAGTCCAACGAATGACTATCAGCCGCCGAATAGTCGTCACCTCTCACAAGTGTAACTATATTAGAAACTGCTTGTACAGGAGATACCACTGTAACACCTCCACTACCATCAATGACTGAGGCGCGAGTGCTCACTTTCGCATCCACATATTCAGACTCTTGTGGATTTATCGACACAAGTGTCAGAATGTCAGTTGAATCAGATAAACTATAGAATTTTACTGCACCCCGAAAGTCATTTGGGTATCCAGCATAATACCATAGATAATCCCCATTACTGCCAATCTCTATGAACCCTGAGGATATTGTACTTCCGACACTCGATCCGCTGGTATCGACCAACTGTCCTCTCAGATCGGACAGATCAGCCTTACTTCGACCAAGAGCAAGAGATACCACAAGCTGATAAGTCATTCACTCTGCTCTCCATAAAAAGTGCATTGCGGTTTGTACCCAAACTTGATCGATCTTGGGCTGAGTCGTAGTCGATCCGGCCACAGATACCCGACTTCTGACCCAATATTTAGATATGCTATTGACACTCACTTTTCCCCAATCAGTAGGAATTGTAAATGTCACTGAATAAGTATCAGCCATTGCCGTATAACCAGATGTACCATCCGAAACATCCTGAAGGGTAGCCCAGCTAAACCCATTGTAATACTCCCATATCACCGTCCATGTCCCGACTCCCGCCGTACTGTACTTAATATCCATACCACCGAATGGTTCGCTCAAACCAATATAGAAAGCATCATTTAGCAATGCCGGATTATCCATTACCCAAACATCATTAACTGTTGCATTGTTAGCAGCAGCAGTAAAGTCAGCATACACCGTCTCATAATAGAGAAATGCTACATCAACTGCGCCTATAATCTTGGAGACAGCAACAGGAATTTCAAGTCTAAATGTGCTCGATCCAATGTTTATTTGTGGCACAAAGAAATCCTTACCATCGGACTCTTGCGGAACAGTCTGAACTACATTGGGAATATTTGGCAAACCATGCGGCCAATCAACTGAAGTGTCAACTCCATTCCTAGAGATAGTGGCAATCCCTGAATTGTAGGTAATTGGATATAGTATCAATGATTCAACTTCTAATATGTTGGTGCTAATCTCGAACCCCCAATTACCCACATTCAGTTTGTCAGAAGGCACAATAATGATATAGCTAACGACCTCCGTTTCGGTGGTGCTACTAATAGGTACATTATAATCTGTGATAACATTAGTAATACCACCCTCGTTATAATAAGCAACGAATACCCCACTTCCAGAAATCTTTCTGGCCGTAAGCTTGATAAGAAATATCCTATGCGCTCTATCAACAGGAGTAACAGACCATGTGATAGGTGTAAGATTAGTCTTGATGGCATAGCGTCCCGTGACTGGGCTGGCAACAAACGGTATACCATCACTAGATGCAGCACCGCCCAAATATGCAAAATTCTTGTAACTCAATGTGTATGGATCGTAAGTATTTGTCCTAACACCAGGCACATCGGGTGGAGTAATAATAGTGCTTACGTTATCGAAATTGCCCGTGTCGTTCTGATCCCACTCGGCCAATACTGGATGATGATTGTGCCAATTTGACGTTAGCACTTCAGGAATCTGAATAGACGTTCCGCTGATATTGTATTTATTGTTCCTCCATACCAGCCCATACATGGAATTTAGACTAACAAAATTAGGAGTCAATCTATCTGTCAATTCAAACATATTCTCCATTACCTGCGCGTTGGTATCATTCTCCGATATGATATACGTTGCAGAATCAGCCGCAGTCTCGAAATAATTACTGTGTATTCTGAAATTATGAGAAGCACCGCCAAGAAAAACTCCTCCGACCCGCTGATTGTCTAACAGGTCATTGTGGCGTAAAAGATTTCGTCCGCCGAAATCGCATTGAACCCATCTGGCGCAATAGGCAATTCGATTCCCAAATGCTTCATTTACATCCGACCCCAAGTTAATGTTTCCGGTATAATAAACACCAACTCCATACCATGTTATCGAGCAATTCTCGATAATGGAATCAAAGACACGCCAAAATTTAACGCCTGCACCATATCCGTCTAATTCTTCTTGAGTAGGAACAACACCGGTGTGGCGATTAGAATCTACAGCGACATCATATCCACCACTCATATTAACATTACGAATAACCGGGCCAATACAGGATACCGAACCTGAAGATAATCCGATTTGAATTCCATTATTGGCTACAATGCTTAAACCATCAATGACGATCCCGCAATATGGATGCAGCGAGTCTGTTTCTGTGTACTGAAATACGAACTTACTGTTGTCAAGTTGATGAATAGATGAGCCGCCCCTGGATAGCCCGACTATCTTGACGTTCCTACCAAGAGTAACGGTATCAGATATGTTTATATTCTTAGGTATAATAATTGTTCCTCCGCCCCCTCCCAGTGAAGAAGCGTCGGAAACTGCTGATTGTAACGCGCTTGTATAGTCTGTTCCAGACGGACTATAATCAAGAAGGTTTATTGCGCCCACTAAATCAAGTGAGGTTGGTATTCTAATCGCTTGCATATTAGACAGTCGCCATCTGCAAAACTTGCGCGGGGGTTAGTTCTGTGTTCCATAGAGCAATATGTTGTAATAACCCAGAAAGAACGAGAGCAGGAGTTACATTTGCAGCGCCCAAGAGTGTGGTATTAGTAGGCCAAGTTCCACCCCATATTCCGAGGCCGGTAACATCTGCTCCTATCTGAGAACCGTTTTTGAATCCTCTAAAACGATTGTTCGATTTGGAAACAGTCATAGCAAAATGTAAGAATGTTGTTCCAGAATTTCCAGTGGAATCAACAGCAAGTGCTGTCCCTCCTGCGGTGTATGTAAATCTCATAAGGCCAGCAACCCCAGGATTAGTAAATTGAAATAAGTCTATTCCAGAAGAAACAAATTGTATCATTCTGCAATTGGCACTCCAATTAGAATTACTCAACCACCCCATCAAGGTAAATTCTGAAGCGTTGATCGCTGATGCTAGAGAGGCACTCCAAACATTTATATAGCTCGATGTTCCATTAAAACCCGCTGCCGTTAATCCATCTCCGATTCCCGATGATCCAAATGTTATATTTGTTGGTGTTCCGGTTTTTCCATTTCCGCTATAATCCAGCACACTTCCAGTCCCGGTTGTTCCTACTTGTTCGTTAAGACGCCAGTAAGCAACCAGGTTTGTTGGCGCAATACCAAATACCCTCGATGAGTAGTCGCTACCCGCAAGACTACTTAGTCCAGATAGGCCGCTTAGCCCGCTAAGACCCATAGCGTCACCGCCTTAGCCGTATCGGTATGACACCGACAGGCGTGAAGTGGCCACGCCACCACTGGCAGCCACATTCATGGTCATGGCATTACCGACCGAGCTACACAGTGGCGGGTTAAAATAGACCGGGCCAGCGCCACCCTTCGTCACATCCAAGTCCCACATGACTGTCGATAGTCCATTAGTAACATAAACCCTTCCACCCGAAGTCGGATCAGCCGAATACGAGAAATCAAGCCAATCCAAACAAATGCGTTGATAGGTGCTGGCCTGAATGGTAATCGTATTGATAGCGTTGCTGCCACTTGTTTGCGTGTAGGTTGACATTGCTCACCCCCTAAAATGAAAAGGCAACACCTCCGATAGGGCATTGCCTTGATTACAAAGACTCGACATTCATCATTGTACATCCCCAACAGTCGAAAGTCAATTACTTTCATCTCTACAGGTTAGGCAACACCTCAAAGGTGCTAATACTGGACTTCCATGCGCCACTGGGCATAACCACATAGCCCTGAATCGACCATGTACCCGCCAGCGATGGATCGAAGTCTCCGTTCACTGTAACATATCGTATCTTCCCATCAGCACCCGTAGTTGTGAAAGAGGCACTTTTGGCTACTGTGCTATTATCGGGTCTGTGCAGAATGACCTGCTTAGTTGTGGCCGATGAGACATTGACAGAGCCACCATCCTCAATAATAATCAGCTCTAGGGCTGTACCCCAGTCCCCAGCATGGATACCCGCAGAAGGTTGTGCTGTTTTCATCTATCCCCCAATTTAACGCGCCTAGTCATGCCACGCATGATCTGGGCAGGTGCAGACATCTGTGTGTCAATCTCGACTGAACGACTTAAACTGCGCCGAATGGCTACTGTAAACTGGATAATCTCCCGATAGCCTACTGCAATTGATGCACTACCAATCGCAAATGGATCAAAAAACCCACCGAAGTTCGTAATCTGACGCCCGCGTGGTGCTGCCATCAAGAGCCTACCGTTAGACTCTCAATCGGCTCGTTCGTCGCATCAACTGAGATCGTCTGGCTCATGTGCAGGGTGGAGCCATCAGTTCTGTACACTTTCAGCACACCCGCATCGTCCACGATTCTTGATACTGCCTTCAAGATTGCCGTCGTTAGCGAATGCAATGCCGCTGTTGTCTCCACATTGTCGATGTCACGTGACAGAATTGCATCGGCTATCTCTTCCAGTGTTGTAGCGGTAAAACCATAACTAATACCGCCCATATTGCCACTAACAGTTGCCTCAATGTAAATTGTGTAAGACTTACCGCTCTCAAATCCATTAGCCGCAGTGCAAGCAATCAACTCTGTGTAAAATCCAGTTGTATTGGCATCGTCCAACTTAGACATTGTGCCAGTTAGAATAGCCGTGGCCGTCTCGTTTTCATACAGACGATAGGTTGGCTCGGTTGCAGCATCCGTCAGAATACCCGTATCGGGATCATGGGTACACACACTAAAAACCAAATCGCTTCCGATAATGGCGCTACTTTGGCATCCCACCGCTCACCTCCACAGCATCGGCTTTGAACTCCCCACAGAAGCCGGTTTTTTCCACAATAGGCCACATACCGAAGTAACGGCCATATTTCGAGTAAACGACCGGGTACTTCTTATGGCAGTAGCCTTGACTTTTAGGTAAACCGACCAGCGACTCATGCTGGTTGTCGTACCATGTGCATTTCCCGCACAGAAATGAGATCATTTGATGACTCCACAACTTTGTCCAATTTCCTTCGATCTTCATCTGTCCAGCCAGGTATGGGCCAGAACTTGTCTATCAACCACGCGAGCGGCCTAACCTGTCCAGGAAAACTTCCATTAAAGAATGTCTCCCGCGCCTTGCTTTTTGCGTGTTCGACCTGCTGCCCAGATATGGGGTAAGGAAATCCAAAGTCAAAACCTTGCGTGCGAAAGCAGTGTGCATACCACGTTTTCTGATTACACATCACCCTTCCGCCCGATAACCATGTGCGACAAGCAACTTCTATGCCTTGACTTCCCCATGAGCCAAACGACTCATCACACACATTCAATTCCCAATACTTATCGCGTGTCAACATCCAACACGATCCCTGAAGCGACATGGTTTCTGTCAATTTCCCCTTGCCTTCTGGCCGCTTACTGAACTCTCTAAAATAGCGGAAATGGGGTTCGGAGTCAAAGCAGTATGCTTTGCTTTGTGGATTGTTTTTAGCAATCCACACAATGTCCATTATAGTCTCTTTCCCGCAAACTGTACATAATCCGCTTGGGCCTTGATAACGCCTGTGTCCATCAGGGCAAACCCAATCGAAAACATGAAGATTGCACATGATCGGCACAGTCGTCCAGTCATCCTGCATATCGGCCATCATCTTCACATCAAACCCCTGATCAAAGGCACAGTGGGCATCAACCTTCATCACATATTTAGCCGTAGACATTCTGGCCGCCATGTTCGTTGCCGCTCGCTGCCCGATACTCTCGGCTAGTTCCACTACTCGCACTCGTTGGTGTTCTTGTATAGGCGGATTGGCAGGCGCACCATCCAATACCACGATAGCCTCAGTGGACTCTCCGCTATGCTCAAGTATGTCTTGAACCGTTCTTGCTACGAACTGCTCATTGCGCGCTGGAATAAGCACGCTCAGTTCGACCGGCTTTGGTTTAGCCTTGTGCCGGTATATTGGCACATCAACCTTCTGGCCGTCCTTTAATGGAAAGAACCGTTCAATCGTCTTGGGTAAATCCGGCCAGCCTGGTATGTGCGTCACGTCCGACTCTTCCCAGAACTTAGGTTTCCTGATGAACTTTTCGGTAGACCATCGCTTCGGCGTCAAATTGCCACCATGACACAAATCCACATTCGGCGCAGATGGATAGAATTTCTCGAACTTGTACCAATGTTCCCACTTAATGCGATGATGTGTGAAAGGCTCGAAGCCGAGAACCATGCCAAATCCATGTTGTGATACCCAATCCAATCTTTCCTTAAAATGAATAACCGCAGGCTCACGATAAACGACCAAGCCCGACAATGGACTGACATCATAGTGAACCGCAAAACCATCCGTCATTCTCAAGAACCAATAATTGCCGTTGTAGTAGTAAGTCTCCGGATCGGGCGGCACGAACTTGAAATGTTCGGATGAATATAAAACATCATGCTCCGCGAAGTAGACCACATCCTCAGTCATGGCCTCCAAACCGGTAAGTATCTGCCGATACATCGTCTTGTAGCTACGCTCGCCCTGCACCACAATGTTTCGGCCAAAGTTAGTCGGCTTGAGTGTGACACTGGTAATAGGTAGCCCTGACTGCTCAATGTACTTCTTACAGGCCAGCGACATTCTGATATTCAGAGCATTGTCACTGAAGTACAGGATCGCCTTTTGCCCGCTCATGAGGCATCTCCATTAAAATGTTTTATCCAATAATCCCTATTGCCATTTGTTTTCATGTGACAGCTTCTGCAAAGAGTTATCAGATTGATCGGATTACAATTTTTCTTATCGTAATCAATATGATGGCAATGTAATATGTGTCCCGCCTCATCTTGGCGTATACCACATTCTTGACAAGTATAATCGTCTCTTTCTCTGATGCTTCTCCTTAACGTACTTGTCCAGTCGCCAGGATACAGATCAAATGATACTCCGCCTCTCCATAGGTTACTTTTATTTCCTAGCCTAATTGTTAATGGTGGCCTGAGTCCCCTTCTCTTACAGGTCTCACTTATCTTCCTTTTTGCCTCGTTCGATAATGTTGTCCCCCTCTTGGGAGATGGCATCCCACGATTCGCCTCATGCGCCTTCTTAACGGCCTCCCTAGAGGCCAACATGGATTTTGTGCTGTTCTTTTTGCCTACACTTATCTTATCTCCCCAAGTAACTTTTTTCCCTGCCAAGAATCCTTTCATTCCCTTATTCCAAGCAGTATGTCCCATATGTGATCTGCTCAGATTCTTTCTGTGTTCTTCTGTAATTTTTCTGCCGCGCACAGATTCGACTAGCTTTCTTTTCTGGTACTCTGTTAATTTTCGTCCTTTGTGAGCTTCGCCTATTCTCCTTTTGTGTTCCTCGCTCAGACTCTTTCCCTTATGAGCCTCGCTCAACTTCCTCTTGTGTTCTTCTGTAAGATGTGAACCCTTACGCATATTCCTCTCCTTTATAGCTCACTTCTTCGCGCTGGTGCAGGTTGTGAAACAGCCCCTTCGGGTTCAAATTTCCGTCCCGATGGAAGCGGCCAGTAGGAAACATATAGATAGCCGAACCTGTCGCAAGATGGATACCATTCCGATTGGCGTATCTGCCCCACTTCGTGTTGAAGTAGCAGTCATCGCCACGCCGACTAACAGGGTGGTAGCCCACTAAGCTATACTTCGGATCGTAGCCCCCCAGTTGCTCAAAAGTAGATTTTCTAATGGTGAACGTGTTCTTGTGAACACCTGCGTATAGGCCAAACTTCTTTAAGCGATTCTCATCAAAGCCATAGACCTTCAGAACTTCTACATCTTGGCTCAAGTTCCCATCCTCAGTCAAAATCCCAAAGTATCGCTTGAACATCATCCGATCGCCCGTGAAGTGTCTAGTATCCTCAATGGCCTCACGCGAGAGAATGTGATCGATGTCTGTCATTAGCAGGTACTCGCCCTGTGCTTTAATGGCTCCCAAGTTCCGCCCTAACCCCTGTGTCCATGCCAACATATTTCCTGTAGGGTATATGCTCAGGTTGTTCAATTTATAGTCTTCTCTCCTGAGAGGTGGATTGCTGCCATCGTCAACTACTATGAACTCTACATCATCGGGCAGGCGCATCTTGTTAAAATACTTCACCTGTCGGGCCAACGCGCCGTGACTCTGATAGATCGATATGATGACTGATGCCTTCATTGCCAGTTACTCACATCCTTAAAGTTACTCACCACTGACGTATTGGGCCGTAGTTTAGTGTAGTCGTATCTGTACTTGAACAGCCCCCACGTCTTATCAAACGCATACCGATCATTCTGGTCTGGTTCAGTATCATGGATAACGATATAGTCAGCAAGGTTTGCCAACCGCGCTACCTCTTTGGGCCTGCGCCAGCCCGGAGAATGATCAATAAATACTAACCCCCACCGCCGCTGGTCAAAGTTGGCGCTATTCCAATCCTTACAGAGTATAATGTGGTGATATTCGCTCTCGAATTGCAATGCCTTAGCATACCAACCATCTCGGCTCTCGTAAGAGTAGACATGCCGCTTGGAAATCGTCGCCAGCCAGTGCAATAGTGTTGTGGAGAAATAGCCCGTTCCCACTTCCAGCACATCTCCCTCAGAAATATCAAATACTCTTGCCAATAGTGGAATATGTGTCGCCACTGATTCCTTGCCATGCTTAGGCATAAAGTTTACTCTTCCAGTCAGCAGGCCAGCCGGGTAGAGGCCAAAACTGTTCAATAGTTCTGATAAATAGGTCTTTGTTTTCATGAACCGCCAGATCATAAGAGTAGGCATTACAATCTCTGATACTTTGTACACTCATAAAGTACATCCTTCCATACTTATTACCTTTGTGTAAATGAGCATACCAAGTGTCCTTATTGGTTATTATCCTGCCTCCATCTCTCCAAACTTTGAGCGCGATAGATTCCGCTTCTTGTCCCCAGCCGGAATAGCCTTCTATCTGCATCAGCCCCAAATGCTTAAAATAGTCTCGCGTCATTAGCCAGCAACTACCCTGAAAGTGCAGGGTACTATCGACCAACACATTCTGTCTAGCCAATGTACGCGCATCCCACTTGAATCCATGCAGGGCTGGCCTGTCAAACTTTAGCGGCCACATCGTATACTCGTAATCAATGGGTGGCCGATTATCTACCTGTGTCTGTAAGCACCAGCTCTCGGCATCCAAACGCTGCCTTCTAGGTATCTGAACCCAGTCATCTTGGTGAACACTAATCAGCTTCTCATCGAAGCCCACATCCATCATGCAATGAGCATCTAGCGACATCAGATACTTGCCCTGCCCTATATGGGCTACGTGATTGATAGCATGTCGCTTCTTGGTATAGGACGTTGGCTCGAAGCGAATGTAGTGAACTCTAGGATCATCGACAATCTCGCTTACTGGCGGTTCGTAGCCATCAAGTACAGGGTAGACCTCAATGTTGCCCGTTGCCTTAGCAAGAACATCTCGGATGGTCTTCTCTAGGAATATCTCGCTCTTACTGGGTATGACAATATCCAAAGATTTACCCATTGACGATCAATCCTCCACCGATAAGGCTATGAACACCATTGGCACTGATAATGACTCTGGCTATGAAGCCACCTGATGGCGATGGGCTTGGACTGGCGGACGCGCTTGGACTAGCCGATGCACTAGGCGAAACAGACGCACTCGGACTGGCGCTTGGACTCTCAGAAGCCGAAGGGCTATACGACGGTGAAGCACTGGCACTAGGGCTTACTGAAGGCGAAATACTGGCGCTCGGACTTACGGATGCTGACGGTGAAAGGCTAGGACTGACACTAGCTGATGGTGACACGCTAGGCGAAACAGAAGCAGACGGAGATAGAGAAGCCGAAGGCGACAGGCTGGGTGATTCTGATGCACTTGGGCTTAAACTCGCACTAGGCGACAAGGACACTGACTCACTAATCCCTGCACTTGGACTGACTGACGCTGACGGCGATAAGCTGGCAGACGGACTAACCGATGGTGACACAGATGCCGATGGACTTACAGACGCACTTGGCGATAATGATGGCGAAACTGACACAGAAGGAGACATACTCGCTGATGGACTCAGGCTAGGGCTGACACTCGTACTGGGCGACAACGATGCCGATGGGCTAATTGAAGGCGATATGGAAGCCGATGGAGAAACCGATGCCGATGGTGATAGCGAAGGACTCTCGCTAGCTGACGGTGACAATGAGGCCGATGGACTTAACGATGGACTAATGCTGGCGCTCGGAGATAACGAAGGCGACTCTGAGGCGCTAGGTGACAAGCTGGCACTTGGCGAAAGACTTGGACTAATTGACGCGCTAGGGCTCAAAGAGGCTGATGGACTCAATGATGGCGATATAGATGCTGATGGGCTTAAAGATGCACTTGGGCTAACACTAGGAGAGATACTAACACTAGGCGAAATACTCGCACTTGGGCTCAGGCTAGGCGATACGCTGGTACTTGGTGAAACCGATGCCGAAGGACTAACAGATGGCGATTCACTGGCGCTTGGACTAAGCGAAGCGGACGGCGAAATGCTAGGACTTACTGATGCGCTTGGCGAAAGACTTGGACTAACACTAGCACTGGGACTGATTGAGGCGCTCGGAGATACCGAAGGACTCTCGCTAGCTGACGGACTTAAACTTGGCGAGTTGCCCGCCGAAGGACTCACTGAAGCACTTGGAGATAAGCTCGGACTCACTGAAGCCGATGGGCTAAGACTTGCGCTCGGACTCTGTGAGGCCGATGGACTAGCACTAGGACTCTCGGATGCTGATGGTGAAATACTTGCCGATGGCGAAACACTAGGACTCTCACTGGCCGATGGTGATAAGCTGGCGCTAGGGCTGAGGCTCGGTGATTCACTAGCGGACGGTGAGAGAGACGGACTTTCCGATACTGAGGGTGACAAGCTTGGGCTAATAGAAGCTGACGGACTCAAGCTTGCACTTGGGCTCAGGGAAGGAGATTCGCTCGCTGATGGTGACAAAGATGCAGACGGAGAAACCGATGGTGATTCGGACGCACTTGGAGAAATGCTTGGACTTTCGGAAGCACTAGGACTTAATGAAGGAGACTCTGATGCACTAGGCGATAAACTCGCGGAAGGCGATAATGATGGTGACTCCGATGCGCTCGGTGATAGACTGGCGCTGGGGCTTAAACTTGGTGAAACACTTGCACTTGGGCTAATAGATGCGGAAGGCGATAAGCTAGGTGACACTGATGCTGACGGCGATAACGACGCCGATGGACTTAGACTTGGCGACTCTGAGGCAGAAGGGCTTAACGACGCACTGGGACTCAACGACGGCGACACCGAAGATGAAGGGCTGAGACTTGCTGATGGGCTAACGCTTGGTGATACACTGGCCGAAGGCGACAGACTGGGACTTATACTAGCCGAAGGACTCAAGCTGGCGCTGGGCGACAAGCTTGGAGATTCACTAGCTGATGGAGATATAGATGCCGAAGGTGATAGTGATGGCGACACGCTCGCGCTCGGTGATAACGACGCACTAGGCGATAGGGATGGACTCTCTGATGCTGAAGGTGACAGGCTAGGGCTTATACTGGCGCTAGGCGACAAGGAAGCCGATGGCGACAATGATGGACTCTCAGAGGCCGATGGGCTTACACTTGCGCTAGGGCTTAATGAAGGAGAGATACTTGCAGATGGCGATAAGCTCGCGCTCGGTGATAGAGATGGACTAATACTAGCAGACGGACTCAGACTCGCTGACGGGCTGATAGATGGTGATACACTCGCGCTTGGAGACAGTGACGCCGAAGGAGAAACCGATGGCGACTCACTGGCCGATGGGCTGAGACTAGCCGATGGCGAAACGCTCGGACTTTCAGATGATGAAGGAGATATGCTCGCTGACGGACTCAGACTGGGCGACTGGCTGGCGCTTGGACTTAAGCTAGCACTAGGACTCAGGCTAGGACTGACACTACTGGACGGCGATACAGACGGGCTGGAGCTGGCACTTGGCGATATAGACGCACTTGGACTGACACTCGCTGAAGGCGAGACGCTGGGACTGACAGACGACGATGGACTGACACTGGAACTGCTGGCCGCCACCATATCGTCATAAGTCAAACCGTTGCCACCACCGTAAACAATCCCCCGCTCATCGGCAGATATTACACGCCCCCATAGCATGATCGGGCCAATGCGACCATCCATCGTGTTATCTGCGCCACCATCATATCCGACCCGAACAATGTTTGTGCCAATGGCATGTGTCGAGCCAGCAACGGGTGTCTCCTCCGTGCCACCATCTACCTGCATGTGCAAAGTGTTGTCAGTAGCCGTGTACCAGACAATCACAAACTTCCATACATTATTGGGAGTACCTTGTACAGCACTATGCTGGGTATCGTATCCGCCACCGCCATATCCCATCTGGAAGAAAATCTGATTGGCCCCGTTCAGGCCAACTGTGATACCACCATCATAGCCTACCTGATGCCACAGATAGTGATACATATTCGGTGAAGCACCGGGTGGCGTGTTGTACTGATAATACCAAATTGCCATCGTAAAATCAGCATCACCGAAACGAACATCATCATTGTCACGGGTAAAACCTTCAGTGGTTAAAACTGTAAATTCACGCGCCGTGGCATAGACCTTGCCTGTGTTAGCACCCACGGTGCCATCTTGCGTCATCGTCTTTGAGGCGTGTACACCCAGCATATTCCCGTTGGCTTCATCCATCGGCCAGTAATCAGCCAGCCCAAAGGCCAGATCGCCTGGCCCAAGTGATGGACTAACACTAGCTGATGGCGATAGCGATGGGCTAATGCTTACGCTTGGTGAAAGGCTTGCACTTGGACTCAGTGACGGCGATACTGAAGCACTCGGACTCAACGAGGCCGAGGGTGATAATGATGGACTTACGGAAGCCGATGGGCTAAGACTTGCGCTCGGTGACAAACTTGGCGATACCGATGCAGACGGCGACAAGCTGGCCGATGGTGAGACTGATGGGCTAACCGACACACTAGGACTGACACTCGCTGAAGGCGATAGCGAAGGACTGACACTCGCACTGGGCGACAAACTCGCAGAAGGAGAAATGCTTGCACTCGGACTCAAGGAAGGTGAAACCGATGCACTGGGGCTGATAGATGCCGATGGCGACAAGCTGGGTGATACTGAAGCTGAAGGCGAACGCGAAGCACTGGGGCTGAGTGATGGACTTACACTGGCCGATGGGGAACGCGATGCACTTGGACTAACCGAGGCCGAAGGCGATAACGACGGGCTAACCGATGAGCTGCCTGCCACTGCCCCAATATCAAGGTTATAGAACGACCCGCTCCATGTGAAGCCCAGCCCGCCCCATGCAATAGAAATATAATCACTAGCCTGCGTATAGTTGACAGTACCACTTGTGGAAAGTAAATTAGTGTGACCAGCATCAGAATAGGCATAAACTGTAACGTCGCCGTTCGCAACGCGCACAATTTTCAGGTAGTAGCGGGTACTGGCGGAGAAAGAACCGAAGCCGGAGTAACCCCCGTTCTTCTCCAGATAGAGCATTCCATCGCCGGGCCACCAGTAAACACACAGTCCATCTGAAGCTAACTGACTGTAATCCCAATCGTCAGTATCGCTAATCGCCCAAATACCAGCAGCCACATCAATACTGAAATCAATGTAGTGCGTAAACGTGCCACTGAAATAGTTTGTCCCATAAAGCTTATCGACGCTCGCGCCTTCATTGTATACGACGCTCGCACCCGTGATCGTATTCGCAGCAACCGTCAAATGGCTCTGCGGATCATTCTCGTCCCATCCAATCGTAAAATTCTCGAAAGCCATATTATCTCTTAGGGCAGGTCATCCCATGGCACGCCCCACGTGCGATCACCGGAGCCCTGGCCCAATAGCATGTTGAGGTCTTGTTGCAAGTAGCTTCTCGTCGTCATGAACCATTGAATAAACTGATCCCACTGCGCTTGGTTTAGCTGCGCCGTGTAGGGGAAGATGGACTTGACCCGATTAGGCAACACCACTATCTCGCCACGTGATTCCCCGATCCGCGAATCGGCTACACCAGTGTCATATTCAGCTTGTGAAATACCCTCGCGGAACCACAGCCCCATGATGTTGTGAATCAGGCGCAGGCGCTCGACGTAGGAAATCAGATACCGCCAACGCGCTTCACTCGTGATGCAGTCAGATGGGTAAGTCAGCTGTAGGGCAGTACCCGCCTCAACAAAGGCGATCAGCGTAGACATTGGATTAGTATTCGTCCAGCCTGATGCGTTCGCTACTTCACGACTTACCGTAGCAATGCGTACAGCCACTTCACTGGCAATAGACGTACCCGTGCCTGTACGTAAATCGAACAATTCACTGTAGCCAGCAGGCGGTGTCTTGGCATTATCCGTTCCCTCTGCACCCGCATGGTAAATCAATAGGTACTCTCGGCTCGGCATTCCATAAATATAGCTTGTCAACGTGCTGAAGCCCGCGCCGATCTCTTGATTATAGACACGACCCACACTACTCGTCACCTCAAAGCACATGATTATCTTGCACAAAATATTGGCCGACACGGTGAGCGTAATCGTATTAGAGGTCGTAATCTGTGTACCAACCCGGCAAGCCCATGTCGAGACCGTCACGCCATCGCCCGCTACCCCATCGCTCTCCGTCAGCTCAATAATCTTAATCCAGTTATTGGCCGAGCTGTCAGTCACCGACACATGGTTGGCGCTCACACCACGCACCGCAGCAAGATTGTCGGTAGTACAATTGACAACAAGTATCTTGCCTACCGTCAGGGTGGCAGTCGGATTCATAGCGATGGTGGTCGAACTGACTTCGTGGGTTAGGCTTCCACGTGCTGTAACAGCCGAAAATGTCATTTGAATACTCCTATACCAACAAAAAGGCTACTGCCCTGATAGGACAATAGCCCTGATAACAACCCCATCGGGCGGCGCTATATTAGGATGTCGCCCTGACTACGATACCTGATGAAAATGCTACTTTAGTTGTAAATCCAACAAGAATGCACTGCCTGCTAACTCTAGCGCCGCTATGAATCGTTCAGACTCGGTGACTTCCAGAACTTGCTCCAAGCACATATCCTGTAGAAACGTCTGCGCGCCATAGTCGCCCTCTTGCATGGCGGTGTCCATGATGATGTTGATCTCGTCTGTTGTAGCCTGCTCCAGCTCCAAACGAGCCACAGCAATGGTGTGGCAATCAGCATAATCACTACTGACCGCCATAACCGCAGGAACTTCCATTGGCGCGTTGGCTTCATTGAGATAGCCTAAAAACTTTAATGCGTGGCCGTGTTCGTCATCGGCCTGTAGGGAAAGGTGCTTAAAGATGTTGGCTAGGCCATGTCGTGCCGACCAATCAGCCATACACCGATAGGCCAACTCGTTATGATATTCACGAGCGACTTGGGCATTGAACATTCGGACTAGTTCAGGTGACATCTGCATGGGCGGTACTCCATTCCAATTCACGAGCGACTTGGGCATTGAACATTCGGACTAGTTCAGGTGACATCT